>Ga0114968_10000127_pt1 | contig 57155 bp, 58 predicted proteins | sample M_130807_EF_Meta_FD_87020 | JGI IMG/M metagenome (GOLD analysis project Ga0114968, IMG submission 87020) | Freshwater microbial communities from Lake Montjoie, Canada to study carbon cycling - M_130807_EF_MetaG | ecosystem: Environmental > Aquatic > Freshwater > Lake | place: Lake Montjoie... | reverse complement strand
GACGGGTTTTACAGGAACAACTGGTTTCACCGGAACAACGGGTTTTACGGGTGCAACTGGCCAAACTGGCGCTACGGGTTTTACAGGAACCACTGGTTTCACAGGAACAACGGGTGCAACTGGACCCACGGGCTTCACTGGTACCACAGGAGCGACCGGCTCTACAGGAAGAACTGGTTTTACTGGCCCCACGGGGTTTACTGGTTCAACTGGTTTCACAGGAACAACTGGTTTCACCGGTTCAACTGGTTTTACTGGCCCGACTGGTTTTACTGGACCGACTGGTTTCACTGGATCAACTGGTTTTACTGGTCCAACTGGAGCAACTGGACCAACTGGTTTTACAGGTACAACGGGTGCAACGGGCACAACTGGTTTCACGGGGACAACTGGAACAACTGGTGCAACTGGTTTCACGGGTCCAACTGGTGCAACGGGTGCAACGGGTACAACGGGTGCAACGGGTGCAACTGGCGCAACGGGCCCAACTGGTGCAACGGGGCCAATGGGACCGGCGGGGGTGGGTGGAGTTGTTTCTTATTATGGAAGCTTTAGAGGAAGCATTGGAACATTGACAACATCAACTGCGAATGCTATTAACGTGTGCAACATTTTTAAAAGCGTAACCCTCACCAGCAATGGGGTTTTAGGAGTCGTTTACAACAACTCAACGGGAAGCATCCAAATTACAAATCCCGGAACATATAATGTCTCTATTTCAGCTTCTATATTAAACAGCACCAATGCTACATCATTGGTTTTGCATTCGTCAACAAATTCAACTTATTTTAATACAGCCAACGTGAGTTTTTCAAGCGCGACATCTGCAACAGACTATAATAAATTTTACGATGTGTCAGCGTCATCGGTTATTGCATATTCGCAATGCGCGACAATGTTGTCTAACACGGTTTCCCCAGTTAACGTAAATGCAGTTATAAATATAACACAAACTACATATTTAGGGGGGTTCTTCGTTTACACTCCGATGTCTTCTCTGTCTCCAACCGCGAACGCAATTTATGTAAATATTTCTCAAGTGGCGTACCAAGGCGCGACTGGCCCTGGGCCTTCAAATGGAACCGCGTGGGGACAAGTTCCAGTTTGGAACAATACAACTAACGCGTGGACGCCAAACGGCAGTTCTAACGTAGTGTACGGTGAAGGCGCAGGTCAAACAACGCAAAAAACAGCCGCGATTGCAATTGGCTACAATGCTGGAAATAATAATCAAGGAACTAAAGCGATTTCAATTGGCTATCAAGCTGGTCAATCTTCTCAAAAATCGGGAGCAATCGCGATAGGCGTTAACGCAGGGGCCACAAATCAACAAGGAAATGCGATTGCCATTGGAAGTAACGCAGGGGCCACAAATCAACAAGGAAATGCGATTGCCATTGGAATTAACGCAGGGGCCACAAATCAACAAGGAAGTGCAATATCTATTGGATCTTCCGCCGGTCAATATTCACAATCAAATTTTGCAGTTTCAATTGGCTCAGACTCTGGAAAAACGAACCAAGGAAATTCCGCTATAGCCATTGGACACCAATCGGGTAGTTATTCTCAAGGATTCGACGCAGTTTCTATTGGAAGTTATACGTCGGGGTGTACAAACCAAGGGTCAAGTGCCGTAGCTATTGGTTCTGACGCAGGTGCACTTTATCAAGACCAAAATTCAATAGCAATTGGTTTTCAAGCGGGATATAGTTATCAAAGAAATAGTGCAATTGCAATAGGTTCTAACGCTGGAATGTATAGTCAAGGACCGGGATCCATCGCCATTGGAAATAACGCTGGATTCACCAATCAGAATAGCAACTCAATTGTTATAAACGCAAGTGGAAACGCAATTAACGGAAGTAATGCTAGTTGCTGTTATATCGCTCCAATAAGAGGTGCAACTACTAGTAGTTATGATGGAACTACTGTTGGTGCACTTTATTATGATGTTACAAATAGTGAGATTTTGTATAATAGTGCAACATCAAAAACATTCGTCATTGACCATCCATTAAACGATAAAAAATATTTGGTGCACGCTTGTTTAGAAGGCCCAGAATCCGGCGTTTATTATAGAGGAAAATGTGAAATAACAAACGGTGAATTCGTTGAAATAAAACTCCCCGATTACGTTGAAAAATTGGCGACGGATTTGACGATTCAAATAACGCATATTTACGACGGAACTGTAAAAACATATTCCGCTTCAGAGGTTATAAATAATAGTTTCACTGTTCACGGAGAAAATGGTAAATTTTATTGGATTGTTCACGGTAAGCGCACTCCAGTTGAAGTTGAACCACTCAAATCAGCAACCAATGTAAAAGGAACCGGCCCTTACAAATGGATCTAATCGTGTGACCTGAAATAAAAACGTAAATTCATAAAATTATAATTCAATAATTATATGAATAACCCTATTTTTGAGTAATAACCCTAAACTTTGATGAAAATGTCACCAAGTTTTTTTGCCTGGTTTTCCCATGACATCTTTGAAGCCCATTCATAGTTTCTCTCTATGAGTTCTTCTCTTTTTTGCGAAGCATCGTCTCGCATAATGGAGAATAACTCTCCCAATGCGGAATCTTGCCATTCAACCGTGGTTGGATCTCCAGGAATACAAATGCCTCTATCACCAACAGTGTTTTGTAAAGCAGCCAGACCATTTGTGATGGCCAACGTTTTTGATAAAGCCGCCTCTACTGCGGTCAAACAAAACGTTTCCATAAAAGTGCACGGGTAAAACCAATATTGACTGGATTTCCAGGCTTCAGCTAATTCGGCTTTCTTCACCCAGCCGTTATAAAATATGTTTAACGTCTTATTGTTTTCAGTTTCTTTCAATAAATCGCGTATTTGTTGCATAAGTTCTCCAGCGACATTATTAACCCATTTGCCATTTACGTCGGAATAAATGTGGAGGGATGCATTGGGGAATTTTTCTACGATTCTTGGCCACATCTGAAGCAACTGAAGAAGGCCCCTATTTGGAAATGACGAGTAAATAAACTTATTTTCAATCTTTTTAAAAGGTTGAGCCAAATCTTCAACAGGTTGAGCCAAATCTTCAACAGGTTTTGCTACACTTTTTTCAAAAGTGTATTTTTCAAAAGTGTATTTTCCAAAAGTTTCATCAATTCCATAATAAAAAGGCATTGTTATATCCTTAAATTGCGGGAAAATATTCAAAAAATATTCAACGTGCCATTCGCTCAAGCAAAAAATCTTTTTAAGCTTATCGTGAACCGGTATAACATTTCCAGAAGGTGTTAAATCGTGTAAAACCAAGTAGACGTTTTCAGCCTTTCCGTAAATAGCCGCCGGCAAATATTCCGAAAACCGGCTGATAACGCATGTGTGAAACTCCACATTTTTAATAAAAGGAGGATAATTAACTATGGGAATGTATTCAACTCCTTCAAATATGGTATGCGACACGCAATTGCAAAAAACAATAACTTTGAAAAACCCTTGTTTCTGAATATACCTGGCCATTTCAATAATATACGTCTCTGAGCCACCGACCCCCTTATTCAGTATATCAGAACCCGTCCAAGGAGCAAACCCTCCGTCTGCTACAAACCCCAAAAGCGGCTTGCCATTCGCGCTTTTAGTAGAATTCATTATGCGCAAATAATTTGACCCCATATTAGCCAATGAATTGTTCATTGCAAGCAATTTTACGAAAATATTATACATAGATGCAACTGTTTCATATCCATCAGAATTTGGCTGGTTATTTTCTAAATATAATTTGCAACACCTTTCGCCGAGAGACCAATCATTAAACTCATAACATAACTGAGACAAGAATTTAGGCAAAAAATGATAGCTTAGAGTAGGTTTCAAAGAATATTGGCAATGAACAGGGTATCCAACTTCAAACCCCTTTTTAAAATACTCAAACGCCGGGGTTTTATCTCCATCCAAATAATGGTGAATTCCCAAAAAGTACAATGAATCGGGCCTCGTTTTATCAAGTTCGTAGGCTTTTAAATAGAGGGCTTCGCATTCAGACCATGGTTTATTCAATTTAAAATTAGCCGTTCTAGCCGCTTCAAAAATAGCGTCAATCTTTTCCTGTAGAAATCCTTCAATCGGATGATTCATCCTCTTTAAAAAATAAAAATATGACTTCTCGTATTCAGCCATTACATTGTAAGTCTGAGCTAAGTAATAAAAAGATCTGGGATTATCAGGTTCTTCCTCAACTTCTTCGTAAAGAAACTTCAAATCTAGTTGTTTTCTATTCATAGTTCTCTCTTCCATATAATCAAACCTATCGTCAAAAATGTAACATCTATTAATAGGTATAATAACGTTCATATTATCCTTTTCTTGAACCACCTCGTGTATTTTATATAGATATTTCAGTTTTCTATCCGTTTTAAGAAGGCGATTAGAGCCGTATTCAACATCATCGCTCTTAACGTATAGCGTAAAAGAATCCGCAAATTGATCGCCCCGCACTTCATTCAAAAACCCACGCAAATCCCCTTTTACAATATAAGTATCGTCTAACATTAACGTGAATTTGCACGATTCACCAGCCAATTCTAGTAACCGATTCCTGCTATCACGGAAATTAATAAATGGTTCTTGAAATAATTCGCCCCGTTTCTTTCCGACTAATACGCGGTTAATGACTTCAATCGTATCGTCCGTGCTTCCAGTGTCCAATATAGTCCACCGATCAATCAAATGCATATTCTCGGTCAACATATTTTCAAATTGTTTACCGCCGTTTTTCACCATAATGCATAAATTTATCAAATTATCATAAACAAGTTTTTCGCCACGTATGTAATAATGAAACACGTCAAAAAACGCCGAGTTCAACCGCTCAGGAACATAAACCGCCAAATTAGAGTCAACGAGTTCATAAACGTTGGAGTACAATCCGCTCCTCAAAAGTTTTTGATTCAAGTTCGTCAAAATAATCGGGCTATATTTTTTAACTAGCTCTTCGTCAACATCGTCGTAATTTTCGGAAAAAACAACGAATTCTCCAGTAAACTCCGGTTGTCCATTAAACTCCGGTTCTCCAAAACCAACATTTTGAATATTGAACCGCGCCAAGTTTTCCTCCAAATTTCCGCGATGTTTTTCCGATGTTCCCAACAAATAAACCTTATCATAACTTGATGCCATGTCAAGAGCGACAACCCCTCCATGAGACTGACTGAAAAAAAGGCACCACCGTGAGATCGCAGACAGATCTTTCAACAGCGATGTTATTCTCTCAAAATGCCCGAGACGCTCCCGTATTATAAGATTATTGTACTCATTATGTGTAATGGTGCTGAACTCGTTTTGATTTATTTTGTATTCTTTTTTATTTAAACTAATGTTCATTTTGTTGCGCTATAATATTATAAAAAATAAACATGTTTCTATATTTATTTTTTATAGATGATTCTAATATTCTGGTGTGTGCTTCTTGAACAAACAACCCTGAGAAGTCATTCCCTTAACATCTCCGGTAACAATACTCGGGTTTTGATTGGCGCAAGTTGACATCCAGATTTTAATTATACAAAAATTTTTTTTGGGTGAAATGGTAATTCCGGTCACATTGGAAACAAACGACGGTTGCGCACTGATTGACTCGCCAACGAGAACATAACTAAGCTCCTTCCAGACTTCGTAAACACACTTGTTTGAAATCTTATACGAGAAGCATCCTCCTGCGCGATTCTTGGGGTCCTCCCAAATGGGCTTGATACCCTCCTTCATAAGAAATAGCATGCAATTCTTTACAAGAACATCTGGTAGTGTTTCAGTGAGAGCGATGGCTTCTTCAACGTTCTCCATTGTATAAATCTTCTTGTAACTGCTTATGCTCCAATCAGTGTCGTGTGGCAAGTGGGCCCACATAGTCCACTTATTTGCTAGTGCATGATATTCGCTACTAGTTTTGTCTGTTGCCATTATGGTTTCCGGAGTTACCATTTATACTATATCTATCAATTTTTTTTTATATTGTTTTACACATTTCTATATAAATTGTATTGGTTTTTTAGTTTGGCTATTTTACTTTGAGATTATGTCGTAATCTTTTTCCTTTAATATAATTTCCTCCTTTTCCGAAAAACTCTTAATGTCAATATTTTGATCAATAATGTCTAAAATATAAATCGCGCTTGCTGGGTCCCACGTTACATTGTGTTGCTTTTTCAATAGATAGCAAATAAGTCTCCTATTAATTCTGTTTCCAACGATGTAGTAGTTTTCCGATTCGGTTACCAACTTAATTTGATATGACTTTTCTTCGCCGCACAATTTTACACACGTTGAAATGAAACAGAAGCTACAAACGTCGTAATTATAATCAAGTGGGAAATGTGCGTTGTCATAGTATAAAACCTTGTTGATTTTTGTATTCGTAGACGCACCTTCGTAATCTGAAAATATAATAAAGTCTCCTCGTGTCGCATCGCGTGTCTGCAAGTCGTTCTTATTTGTTGTAACACTTCCGCTGCTATTAACAATTTCAATCTCGGGTTTATCTTTCATGCTTTCAACCCAATCCCTGAACCACAATAATTCAGGCCTGTTATAAGCCTTTTTAAAAAATAATTCAGCGTAACTATACATTAATATTACGTAAAAAGACGTCTTTAAAAGAGCCATCTGGTATTCGCTTGGGTAGAACTTTGTGAAAAAGAAGTGAGCACTTGCACCGAATATAAATGTATTAATTACAATTGCGATAACTGCCATGTCGCTGTAAATAAAGAGTATAATATATAAATTTTTAAATAGTTTTGACTTATATACTAGTGCATTATTACTCAAATGCGGGAGACGATGAATAATATGGAAAGAATGTTACTGTTTCCTTATAACGCGGGTTTTTAGATTTTTCTTGGGGCAGTGGTTTTGCCGCACCAACTGCTGCGTGCATTCCAAATATATATAATAACATTGATACAACAAACGTCATTAAAATGAATGGGATAAATACAATAATCCATGAAATAACGCCTAAACCGCCTTGACATAATCCATTTAATAAAAATGTTACGAGAAGCGCCACAACGAATTTCATAAAAGCGGTGTTATAAAGACCTTTTAAAGTGTCAATTATAATTTGTGCGAGGGAAAACACAACGTAAATTAATGCCGGAGGGCATAATCTCAACATATTAACTTATATTATATCAATAAAAAAATGGTTCGCCGTCTTTTAAATATCCGACCTTATTTCCTGGATCGCCGTCTTTGTCAACTTCGTAAATAGGGCCATTCTCCTCGTTTGTTGCGAAATATGTAACGTCTTCAATCTCTATTTCAAAGACCTCCTCCTCTTCGGCTTCGGCATCTTCTTCTTGACTGTCGGCTTCGCCTTGACTGTCGGCTTCGCCTTCTTCATTCTCAGTGTCCATTTCTTCCTCTTCTTGTTCTTCTTCTACTTCGCCTTCTTCCTCTTCGGCTTCGCCTTCTTCCTCGGCTTCGCCTTCTTCCTCTTCCTCTTCTTCTTCTTCCTCTTCTTCTTCGCCTTCTTCTGCTTCTTCTTCTTCTTCTTCTTCTTGTTCTTCTTCTTCTTCTGAACCGTCGGCTTCTTCTTCTTCTGAACCGTCGGCTTCGCCTTCTTCTTCTTGTTCTTCGCCTTCTGAACCGTCGGCTTCGCCTTCTGAACCGTCGGCTTCGCCTTCTTCCTCTTCTTCTTCTGCTTCGCTTGCTTCTTCTTCGCTTTCTTCTTCTGCTTCGCTTTCTGAACCGTCGGCTTCGCTTTCTGAACCGTCGGCTTCGCTTTCTTCGCTAGATTCAGAATCGCTTTTTGGAACCCTCACATTCTTTGAAGTAATCTCGTTTTGCAATAAAATCTTTTCTACAGTGCAGTCGCCATCAACGCTCTGTGTATCAGAAACTTCTTCAATATTCAGTGAAATGTTCTCCTTGGAAATATTCAATTTAGATCGGTTCTTCTTCAGATTTTCTAGTTCAGTTTTATAATACTCCATCTCAACCCGACACTTTTCTAGTTCCCTGGTTAAATGCGTGTTGTTATATTCATACATTAAATCGTATATTCCCTTTTTAATAACAGAACTCACGTCATTTAAAATCGGTTGTATATCAATTATGGTTGGCAGTTGCGACATGGCTATTGGATACTTTATATTAGCGAAATTCGTTTAATATGATTTAAAAAATATTTATTCAATATGTATAACATGGATAATATTACTATAACATGTGAATCTGACGTTTCCGAAAAGATTCAAATGATATTAAGACAGACTGATTACACGGAAGAAATCGCGAGAGAAAAATTGGCAGAACTCGGAGACGACCCCATAAAAGTTATTAAAGCTTATATGGGAATCCCAGATAAAAAACCTAGCGCGAAAAAATCCCTCAATCAGGAGATCTACCGTCAACTACGTTCAAAATTAGACGACTCTATGAAGGATTATAATGTAAAACAGCAAGAAAAATTAAAAGGAGAAATAGAAGCAAATAACGCGAGATAAAACTTTTTGAAATTAAAAAGCACACATATAAGCTTCGTCATTTCCCAAATGTGATTTACACAAATTGTGCATGGTATCTGTGTCTAATACCTTTCTAATTGCCTCATTTAATGGCTGTAACAATTCGGGGGTTTTAAAATTAACAGCCCACCCGTGTTCATTTAATGTAAAATATTGATGTGTTATTTTTAATCCGTATTTTGGAGCATAATATAGTGCCTCCGCACTATTTGCAATTACTCCATCCACATATTTGTCATTTTCCAAATATTTTTTTAAAGTATCTTCCAAACTATCTTCTGAATAAATAATTTTACTTCCATAATTAGTTTCAATTAATCCTGGAACATTACTTCCTCTAATTCCAATAATTTTTGCATTTGGCAATTTTTCACGAGTAAGTTCGCTTTCATTATAAGCTTGAGCTAATATATTTGTAATAATAGCTTGTAACAATTGCAACGCAAATGTTGAAATAATTAATATTAATAATATTATTGATACACTATAAACATTCATAGTAATAGATCTAAATAATTCACCTTTAGAACCAAAAAAAGACGCAGCTGTTAATGCGACGATTTTTGAAGTTTTTAATTTTTGGTGAGATGTTTTAGCCATAATAAACCCAAGTATTACAGCAACCATTAATATTCCTACAAAAAATGGAATAAAATACATAAAAAAAAACTTTATAACCGCTTTAATATACGTGTGTTTGTCCTTATATAAAACAACGCATCTGTTCATCAGCATCGGTCTAGTTATAAATACCTTTTGAACTCTGTCAAAACTACTCGCGATACAACCTACACCTAAATCATAATTTTCATTATTAATTTTTTCTATTAATTCGCTATTATTTTTAGATTTATAAAAGGTTTCTTCAAAATTATATTCTGGCATTTGATTTTTTATTTTATCCCAAGCTTCGTATATTAATCCTGAATGTATACCATTTTTATTAATTTCTACGTACGGATGTTGAACATTCACCAAAACCTTGTAAGTTTTATTTGCTGTGAGATTTTTATTATTATTTATGGTATGTTCTCTAAAAGGAACGTTATCTTCGTGCATTTGTTTTTGTTTATAAAAATCATTTATTTCATCACCATTAAAATAATCCATTTATATAATTATATATTAAAATTTAATTTATAATTATTTACGTTGAAGCCATTCCGAATTTTTCATTTACGATATTATTTTTGGTCTGTTGTTTTTTTTGCAGACGCTTTTTCAGTTGAAAGTTGTTTGATGGAATAATCTTATTATTCAGTATAAAATCGTCGTTGTCTTCGTGGAATTCTGGCAGTATTCGCGTTAAGGGCTTATCCACGATTAAAAATAGTCTTTCCGATTTCAATAAAGCGCGATACTCCTGGATCGTCAAATTGCCGTAATATTTGTCCAACATATAATGTGGATTGGGTGCAGGCTTAATGTTCTTCTTAAACTGATAAATCTTGGAATAAATGTGATTCAATAAATAATAACGCTCAAACTTGGTTGAACTATCAATATTTTCCTCCATTAAATGAGCCACCGCACATTCGGGTGTGCAGAAACAACCATAAACGTGATATGAATCCTTTATAAAATGCTTTGGAATATAAATTGGAGGATTATCAAAATCGTGGGAGCACCAAAAACACGCCGACTTCTTATCCGAAATGTTGTTAATGTGAAGATTGTGCTCAAGGGTCTTCAATTTTCTCCAGATTTCCTTTGTTTCACAAATCTCGCTTTCTTGGATTTCATTATAAGATGGGGCGCTGTTGTTGTTGTTTGTGGGTAAAGATTCAATCGTTGTTGAATCATTTACTTGCGAAGGTTTTGAGATAATTTCGTAAGACAATTCGTTGGCCCCTGCAAATTGGAAGGATTCAATATTAGCGCAGGTAAAATTGGAATTATAATCACCACTGGTTTGCAAATCCTTTAAAGAACACTTCAAATGCAAAATAATATTTGGCTTATTCTCTTTATGCTCTGTGAGCGGAAGAGCTGGTTGAATAATTTTTCCACCCTTGGGCTTTCTTCCCCGCTTTTTGGCAGGTGGTTTTACAATAACGTTTTCTTCTTGTGGTTCTGTTTCTGTTTCTGTTTCCATTTCTTCATGTAAAAAAATATCTGACTTACCTGATTCATCCTTTATTTCATTTGAGATTTTCAATTCAATTGGTTGATCAACTACAATAACTTGGGTCTGAGTTTGAGTCTGAGTCTGAGTTTGAGAGATAATTGCATTAGCCTTGGCTAACTCTTGACTGGCTAATATATCTTTTTTAGATCTACGACCGCGTTTAGGTTTTATAGCATCGGTTGTTTGAACTTTACTCATTTTATACTATACCTATTCTAACAATACTAATTTAAATGGTTTTAATAAATATATTAGCGTTTTTAGAAAAAAGATGCCGATTTTTAGTTGTTTAAGGCGCGCTTGAATCTATCAGTTGGATTCGTAACACGTTCTGCAAACTGGTATATAATTGTCAGAACCAACTAGAGTCTGTTGCTTCTCCTTTGTCAACCTAAGCGAGAAGATGCCTGGTGCGCCATTTTTGCACATAGAACACAATGACGACAATTTTGTCACTTCATCGCAAAGAGGAATTAGGTCTAGAATTTGACCGAACTTTTTCCTTTCAAAATCACCGTCTAACCCGGCAATATAAACCTTCTTATTTTCTTTCAACATGTCTATAACGCAGTCTTGCAAATCAGGAAAGAATTGCCCTTCATTGATCAAGATAACTTTTGCGCACCTAACCTTCAAATGATGCGCCGAAGTTTCGTTAAATGGCTTTTCAATAGATTGATCATCCCAAATGTCTCTCAGGTTTTGCGTTTGAATGCATGGTATCATTATTTTGTCGTGCGTGGAAAGCATAGATTCGTGATATCTATTATCGGAGGAATGATTAATGACTGCCACTGGAATGTTGCAGAATGAGCACTGCTTATAGATTTCAAGAAGCTTTGACGTTTTGCCGGAGAACATGGGCCCCAAAAATAATTTTAGAGACCCGGATTCCGTCGTTTGCGACATATTTGTGTGTTTTACCATTAATATATTCTGAATATTAAATTTCAATTCTTTTTCATTTTTTCTTTTTTTCTTTTTTCCTTTTTTCCTTTTTTCTTTTTTCCTTTTTTCCTTTTTTCCTTTTTTTTGTGGTTTTGTTATTTTATGTATTTTATTTTGAATTGGATATAAAAACTTTAATATAGTTTATGAAATGAGCGGCATCCCATGGGTTGAGTCTTATAGGCCAAATAATTTTGAAGACGTCGTTTTAGACCCATTAAACAAGAAAATTATGAAGAATATTATTGAAATGTCGTATTTTCCGCATTTGTTGCTATATGGACCGCCAGGCACTGGAAAAACGTCAAGTATTATGATTCTGATTAACGAATATCATAAAAAACACAATCAACAATCTTCTGAATTGACGATTACTCTAAACGCATCAAATGACCGCGGCGTTGATATTATACGCAATCAAATTAGCCAGTTTGTAAATTCAAAAACTCTTTTTAGAAAGGGTATGAAGTTTGTTATACTGGATGAGGTGGATTATATGACAAAAAACGCTCAACAGGCACTACATTACTTGATTCAAAACTACTCAAGTTCTGTTAGATTCTGTCTCATTTGCAATTATATTAGTAGGATTGAAGAAGGTCTGCAAAACGAGTTTTTAAAATTGCGCTTTAATCAGTTGCCGAAAAATGACATTGTTTCATTCTTGAAAAATATATCGGATAAAGAGGGATTAAATATGCCTGAAAAATCTATAAAGCTTATTCAAAGTTTGTATGGCTCTGACATGAGAAGTATGATAAATTTTATGCAGTCAAATCAGAACATAGTTGACAGTAAATTCAACATTATTGATGAAGTCGTATGGGATGAGTTGTTTACTCTTCTGGTGAAACGTGAACAGCTTTCCGTTTTAGATTCGCACATTCAGAACATTAGCATAAATTACAATATTGATAAAAAAAATATAATCAAGGATTTTCTGAATTATATTATTCGCAATAAAACACACCTTATTTCGGGCGATTTTTTGAATTTCATAGAAAATGTTATGCATAATCAGGATTTTAAAAATTCTTACTATGTCAATTATTCGTTGTCTCGGCTCAAATCATTCATGCCTTCTGTAATTGTCTAAAGATTCGGATTCATAAACGCTCATCCTTTGGCGGAGTTTCATCATAAATTCATTCGGTGGGGAACTTTTTGTGGGGTCAAAGCAATTTTGCTTTAAATCGTAAACGTTAATGTTATTTTTGCTAGTAGATAACTTTTTCGGGATTGCCACGATTTCACTCCTTTCATGGATGATGCGCACTTTATGACCGAGCATTGTTTCTATATTATTAGAAAATAATATGGGATACTTTAATGAAATAAAAATTGAAATAAATGAGCTTAAAGAATATAAAGCTATAGTTGGAAGTATTGGTATGGCTGCAATGTCATTAACTATAGACGATGAATGGGAAAACTTTCTATCACCAGATTATGATGACGATGGTGACCCTGGTCTAAATGGCAATGATAATGATATTTCTTCCATGAGTCAAAATGAAGAAATAGTCTCCGAAATGGGTCTTATGGAAGTGCCTAAAGCAACTGAGATATACATTTCAACTAAATCTAAAATCGCTTATTTAAACAAGGAGATTGATTTGAAAACGGTGTTTTGGAAAGTTCCCGTCATTCCATACGCCACTGCTAAAAATGGTGTAATTAAGAAGCAAATGAAGTTTAATTCTCTTTCACAAGAGGAGCTTGACGTAAATGAAGAAAACTTGAAGAAGGAGGAATTTTATGAGGAGCAGATCATTACAAGCATTAATAATCCCAATGGTCGCATTAAATTCAAGGATATTAGAAAGATTAGCGTTGGAATTTCCAAGAAGGATATTATGAGCTATCGTTGCAAGAAGAAGAGCGCGTTTTACAACTGTTTTGTTATGATATTGCGTATTAAGATTGACGAGCTTTTCAAGGAATTCCATGTCAAGGTTTTCAACACTGGAAAGCTTGAAATTCCTGGGATTCAAAATGACAAGATATTTGAGGCTGTGTTGACGAATATTATTAGCACTTTGCAGCCGCATGTTAATGAACCCATCGGGTATTTGCAAAAGAGTGATACGGTATTGATTAACTCCAATTTCAATTGTGGGTTCTACATTAATCGTGAAGCGCTCTACGATATTCTTAAGTTTAAATACAACATCCAATGCATATACGATCCTTGTTCTTATCCAGGGATTCAATGCAAGTTTTATTATAACGAAGAGCTCGCTGAACAAACAGGGTGCCAAATTTCAAAGGAAGATAAAGATAGCAACAAGTATAAGAAAATCGTGGAGGTTTCCTTCATGATTTTCAGAACGGGGAGCATTCTTATTGTTGGGATGTGCGACGAAAATGTGCTTTATGTAATATACGAGTATTTGAAGATTCTCTTGGAAAAAGAATTTCCTAAGATTAACCAGAGTTTGATTGCCGGTGATAACAAGATTTCAAAAGATAAGAAAAAGAAGGTGAGGCGCAAGACGATTCAAATCTCCATTCAAGTCTAAGTGCTTTGTGTTTTAGATTAGATTGTCTTTTATTTGGGAATGGGTCTATTTTGATAATTTTTTTACGCTAAGTGCGATAAAACCTCCAATTAGAGATTCCGCAATGGTTATAAACCAGTAATAAATGTCACTGGCCGACCATTTGTATCCAACGTCAAAATCTCCGTAAATTGTTTTGCTTAGTAATGATCCAATTATAACTGACATTAGTAAGTGTGGTATGTTTGACAATTTATTAGGTATAAGGGCGCCAATGAATCCGCCAATGATTGTAATTATAACCTGCATGTAATTATATTTATTTTGAGTCAAAGTAAATATAGGTGTATTCATATCTATATACAATAACGAGACAATAATTGTTTTTGTCGTTGTTTTTTTTGGGTTTTTGGTCTAGGCTAAAATCCATTTAACGAATGTTGACGACGGCTCGTTAAGCTTGTTGTTAAACGTTTCTGCATCTGCAAACTTTTCTTTTATTTTTGTTTCGCTGATGTTATATTTCATCTCAGGCTTCATCTTTGAGTATCTGGAAATAAATAGTTGAATAAGTTCAAAATACTTTTCCACTTGGATGTCGCTTGTCAACGATTTGACGAACATTTCAATCAATTGACAACAAGATTTGCTTAAATTTGTTTTTAATATTTCGTTGCAAACAACTGCTATTTGCTTCGTCATTTTATGATCTTTCTCTAAAACAACGCTGGTTAAGCTCTTTATAATGGAAATATTCATATTTAAAATATCCAATTTGCCAACATTATTTTCAGATAATGGGGTTGCATTTTTTCTGGAATCGTTGCTCAGTTCAAATATGGTTTTTTTATAAACAAACATGCAAGCATCACGAGAGCTTAACTGTAAAAAGGTATGCTTGTCTTCGGATATTTGACCTATAAATTCTACATAAAAATAAAAGGCTTTTTGGCTGTGATAATATGCAAGGTCCAAGTTTCTTGAGAAATATAGTAAAACGGTGAACACATGTGTTATCGTCTCAAGGCCTCTTTCAATTATAAATTTTTTATATTCAGCGTTCTTGAAGTTTGCATTCTCTATGATAAAAGTTAAATATTCATTTGTTAATGAGAAATACTTATTAACAATTTCAACGCAACTGTCGGCTATAGTTGTTTTATAATTTTCCGAATTATTTAGAGAATAGTTAGAGTTTGAGTTGGAAGCCGAAGAATCCATTTAGTTATATTTAATATAATAAAAGAACATTTAAATACGAATACATTGTGTTAATAAGTATTTAAAGACAATAAAATTTCTATAATATAAATATGTCTACCGAACAAGCTAAAACCGAAACGTCTAGCTATAGATTGCCCAGCGACATTACTTTAAAGCACGCCGCGAAGTTGGGTGTTGTTGAAGATAAGCCCATTATGTTGGATTATTGGTCGGCGTCCCTTGATAAGAAGGCCCTTGTTGGCGTTAAGGAGACGGGCGAGAAGTTGTTGGTCAAGTCTGAGGATGAGTACACTTCACCTATTGCCAAGTTTTACAAGAGTGGAACGGAGTACATTATTATTACTGAGAATTCAATTTATCTTGTTTGCTCCGAGATTCCCACGAGGAAGATCTCCTAATTCAACCTTTGAAAAAGGTTGAGCCAAAATCTAGTCCTCTACTTTTAAGCAAAGCGAATGGGCTTAAAGGTTGAGCCAAATCTAGAGGTTTTCCTCTTCTTTTACGGGTTCTTCTATATAATTATTTTTTATTCGTCCGATGGGTCTAGAGATCATGGTAATGCATTGTCCAAAAGCCACCAACGAAACTGATAAAAAATAATTATCGTGCGTAAATATTACCGAACATCCTGTTAAAATATGCCCAAAATACCACATATAATCTGAAATCAACAAATAATCCATTTGCAATGCTGTTCTAATCTAGTATATTTATTGCTACTATTTCTATGTTATTTTTATTGGTGTTTTATTTTTTGGTTTATTGTGTTTTATTTTGGGGTTTTGGAAATTGTATCTTGTATAATATATAAGGAATGCCTAACGGAAATTATTGGGTTGGTAGTGGAGGTTTTAATTATAAACGCAGCGGAGGCGCTGGTGGTCGCCGCAATTTTTCTTTAGGTGCAATTACAAATCAGCCTGCGGATGTTAATAACAAATATGTTCCTGGCGCGGGGGTTGGTGCGTCTAGCATCGCGACTAGGCGAGCAAAAATGCTTCACTCCACGGTGTGCACTGCCGAGTATCCTTGCAACAAATCTTTCTCTCGTCTTGGGTTGCAATCAAGCGGCGGGTCAAATATTTATGCTTTGAACTGGTTTCAAAAATAAAAACAAAATAAAAAATAAAAACAAAATAAAAACAAAATAAAAAATAAAAACAAAATAAAAACAAAATAAAAAATTGATTACTTTTTATAGAAATTAATTCACAATAAAAAAGAATGTCCGAATTTTGGGGATTAGTCCTATTTGCAACTATTGCTTGCATAGTTATTTGTGTGGGCGTTGCAATTATATATTGTGGCTGCGCATTGTTGTGTGCTAAGGTTCCCTTGGCTGAAAAAGAAAACGTTGAAGAAAATATTGTCTAAAATTTTTGAAACATTTGTTTATTATAAATTGCGAAACGTAATTTATAATATGAAGTGCTGTGTGTGTGAAAAATCGTCGCCATCATTTAAACCAAGTGTATGTCTTATGAAGAACGGTTACAGAGCTCACAAAATTTGTCAAGAGTGCTGGTGGAATCCTGACACTGGTTTTGCGAGAGAAGATGCGTCTCATGAATGTCCGGGTTGCAAGAAAGGGTTGCCTTTGCTTAGCGTAAACTTGGAAAAGGTTTCTCACGTCGTCATTGATCTCACTTGCGACGATTAATTGGCGTTATAATTGCCGCTAAATGTTGATGGTCTCACACCCAATGGGTATCTTGAAGCTGGGAAAGACGTGTAAGCCTGGCGAGGTGATGGCACAAATGATGGTCGATTGTTCCCCAGTAATTGCCAATTGAGCGTCTTATAATAAGCTTGTGTGTTGACAAAATCTAGTGGGCCTTGAGCGCATTGTGTTTTCTGAGGATACCATGTCCATTGTGTATTTCCAACTTTATTTGGTGTTCCAGCTTTCAACATGCTTAATCCGCTATTCGCGTCACTGTGATTAACATAGGATTGTATGCTTCTAACTCTGTGTGGACGACCAGCCATTGATATATTTTATTCAGATATTTTTTATTTTTCTAGATTGCATCTAATCCCTAAAAAGTATTTTAATCTTTATCAAAAAATAAAGATTAAAATTTGTTAGCCTCCTATGGGGCTCGAACCCATGACCTTTTGCTTACAAAGCAAATACACAACCAACCGTGTTCAAGAGGCACACCTATTATGCTCACAATATTTTCATTTAACCCACCCGAGACTCGAACTCGGAACCTTTGACTTAGAAGGTCAACGCGCTGTCTGGGGGCTTATTAAAAGCCCAATCCAATTACGCCAGTGGGCCACAGAATTCTTTCCCTTAATTTTTTTACCCAAAAATTTATACGGGCTCCCGTTGCCCCCCAAGTTATACACACAACATTTCTTTATATTTTTTACCGCAAATAATATATATATGGCGAGCAAAACACACAAAATATTTTTTTGTGCATTTATATTTATTTTAGCGGTATTCTTGGTTAAATTTGCGTTGAGTAAAAAAGTCGTAGAAGGCCATGGTGGAGGAGGAGGCCACGGAGGAGGTGGAGGCCACGGCCTTGGAGGAGGAAGAGGTTATGGACTGGGTCATGGTCTTGGAGGAAGAGGCATCGGCGGTTATTATGGAGGAAGCTACGGAGGAAGAAGTTATAATCCGATTTACATATACGATGACTACGACTACAACTACGACAATTATTATTCACCTTATTATTATAGAAGAGCGTATTATCCTTTGTATTATTAAATTCTTTGAGAAGATGAAGAGTTAGATTCAATATATTTTTCTCTGAAAGAATCGTATCCGTTTATAGCAATAAATTGCATGCTTCTCATTACACATCCAAACGAAGCACCACTATGTCCATCATATCCCAAATAAAGAATTTTATCACTTATCCTAGCAACCTCGTCGTCGTTGGAAAACATGTATCCTTCATCGCCCGGGTCTTTTTTCATATAATCCCAAAGCTCCAGCAGGCTAATGGCAAAATGCGCAGTTGTGAACATAATTCTATCGGATACATCAATAAAATCAAACTGACCGTTTCCAACGTTCGTCATTTCAGAAAAGAATTGGTTCTTATTTATTTCTTGTTATTTCTTATCAATTTTTTCACAAAAGCTTACCAATAGCATCCGTTTGTTCCTTTGTCAATGTTTCCGGGAATTTTACGTGAAAGTGTATGATTAGGTTTCCAGTGTGTTGTTCTCTCGTTAATCCCATTCCAGGAATAACTTTGAGATATTCCGGCGGGATTATATTTCCAGCAGCATTATTTATTGTATACGACTTTCCATTTACATATTTTATCTCAAAACTGAACCCACAAAGAGACTCCTTGAGAGAAATTTCCTTCTTCATTATCAAATCCAATCCGCGCCTAGTAAAACACGTATCATTAGCAATATTTATAAAAACATTCACGTCTCCTTTGCACGTATCATTTACCTTATTTCCCTGATCTTTCAAAACAAGGACTTCATTATTGTCTATTCCTTTAAATATGTCAACATAAACCTTTACATTTTCAAAAACCTTGGTGCCATTCTCTAAAACCCATCTATCAATATCAATCGGGATTTTTCCTCCATTTAAAACAGTCTCCATGCTGATTTGAATCGTTTTAACAATAGCCGCCGGCTTTTCCACGCCTTGCGACATATTCACTGGCATTCCATTGACAAAAACTCGCACATTTTGGCCAGCCGGAAATCCACCCGGAAATACACCACCATGCATTCCAGGGAACATCCCGGGCATTCCGCCAAAAAACATGCTCTCAAATATATTATTCATATTTACATTCGGGTCTCCGTTTCCACCAAAGCTATTCATTCTCATAAAAGGATTCTTTCTTGACATGTCATATTCGCGCCTTTTTTCATTGTCGCTTAATATCTCATAAGCGGCATTCACATTTTTAAATATATTCGCCTTCTCCACATCTCCTTGGGTTCTATCCGGATGGTACTTGAGAGAGAGAGACCTATAAGCCTTTTTAATTTCATCTGAACTCGCAGTTTCAGAAACACCCAACGTTTGGTAGTAATCTTCCATGGACATTTTTTATTATTATTATTTGAGATAAACTTAAATAATAATTTACGAATATATTTATTATGGAGCACAACCTATTTATTAACAAATATCAACCACTTTACTTCAAGGATTTTGAAGTTGATGAAGAAATGGTTCAAATATTGAATACACTCATTAAAATGGATAGCCTGAATATTCTTTTTATAGGCGACATGGGTTGCGGCAAAACATCTATTTTAAATGCGCTTATAAGAGAGTATTATGCGGGGTTAACTGACAAACAATATGCGGATAATGTACTTCATATAAATAGTCTGAAGGAACAGGGTATTAATTATTACCGAAATGATGTAAAGACTTTTTGTCAGACGTGTTCCATAGTCAAACATAAAAAGAAAATAGTTATTTTGGACGACATTGATCTAATTAATGAACAGAGCCAACAGGTTTTTAGAAATTGCATAGATAAGTTTAGTCATAATGTGCATTTTATTTCGTCTTGCAGTAACATACAAAAGGTTATTGAAAGCCTTCAATCGCGTTTTACTATCATTAAGATTAAGCCTTTGCAAAGAAACAACTTGGCAAAAATTATGAATAAAATAAAGATTGCCGAAAACATAGATATAAGCGAAGACGCTGAAAACTTCATATTAGACATTTGCACGAATACTGTAAAAATACTCATTAATTACATGGAAAAATTCAAGTTATTGAACATGCCCATCACGTTTGAATTAGTGAATAATGTATGCACGAATATAAGCTTCTTTTCATTTCATAAATACACCGAATGCTTGAAACAACGGAATTTGGTCGGCGCCATCAATATAATTTATTCCATTTATGACAAGGGTTATTCCGTCATGGACATATTGGATAACTACTTTTTATTCATAAAAACGACGACCATTTTAACAGAAGATGAAAAATATATGATTGTTCCTTTAATTTGCAAATACATCACAATATTCCATAATATTCACGAAGACGAAATAGAATTGGCTGTATTCACCAATAACCTGATTTCTAATTTCTCAAATTAGTTTTGGGTTTTATTTCGGGTTTTATTTCGGTTTTATTTCGGGTTTTATTTCGGTTTTAGTTTTTATTTTTGTATTGGTGTTTAATATACACAATAAAAATGTCAAACCAGACATTTAAAAAACTATTCCCAAATGAGATGCTGTTTGAACTATTGAACGGCATATGCAGCAAAACTGAAAAATATTACATCGTTAATAATGATGCATACAAGAAGGGAATGTTTTCAAATTCAATTAGCGAATTTTTAGAGAAGTGCAAGCCATTTTATCATTTGTCAAAGCAAAAATATTTGGAACGCAAACTCGCTTATAATACATTTACAACCGTTCTGCGTCAAATTTGCAATTTCAATAAAATCACTTATACGTCTCAAATAAAATACGACAAATCAAACTATAACATTATTTATTACGTTTATTTGAACCCGGTCTAAATCAAACTAGTATTATTTTTCCCACGAATAATAAGAACGCAAATAATCATTTGGTAGACTATTTTATCGCAATAATTCTGAAGATGCTTGTTTTTATATAGGCGTGGGAATTCCATTATATGATTGCAAAACTTTACGATGTCGTCAATGTACATTTGATTGGTTGGCTCAACTATTTTTTTACCATACTGCCAATATTCATTTATTTCGGGATTGGGTATACATTGTTCAGCGAAGACCAATGGATCACCTTGATCGTTTTCTGGAAACAACCTCCAAACTTTTTCCAGTATTGTGCGGGGGGTGTTATATCCAGAAAACCAACACGGCAAAATATGGTCTAGGCAAGCAAATCTATACACTTTGCCCAGTTGTTTTTTAGTAAAACCCGCGAATAATTCATTGGTTAGCGGGTGCTTATCCAGCACAAGCGCGAGTTTCACTGAATCTGATAGCACATAGTCGCGGGTTTTATCCTCAATTTCCTCTGGTAATCGTCTGACAAAATCTTCCATTTTTTATTGTGACCTTGATTTATGTTTTATTGGTTTTATCGGGTTTGTTAGTTTTATCAAAAAACTCAAAAATTAAATCAATTTTTTATTACTATAAAACATCTACCGGAGTAAAATACTCATCCTTAACAATTTGTTGTAAAATCATATTATAGGCTCGTTTTTCTATGTTTTTTTGAACTTCATGGCTAGAAATTTCATAGAATTTCCAATTAAGATTCAACACTACGTCGCGAATATAAGTCGGATCAGCTGCACGTTTAATATTTCTGAAATTGGTAAAACACGCCCAGTTGAAATAATTGTTGAAACCAGAAGATGGTGTTAGTTTTTCAAATTTTGCGATCATTTTATACGGCTTTCGTGGAGGTTGATGCGTCTTTTCAAAATTTTGTAAATAATACTCTTTGCCTGGAACCAAATTCTCTCTAGGAATTTCTTGCATGGCGTTGATTGGTTTTTAAAATAAAATAATATAATATAAAAGATTTCAATTTTTTACCCAGAAAATGGATAGGAATTACGCATAATCAAAGAACCCACAATAACATCATGCACTAACTTTTCACAAAAGTATATAAAATTTTCATTATGGGGTTTAATCAAGTCTTCGCAAAGGAATAGAGCTGCCGTTTTATCGGATACTTGATTGTTTTGCGAATATTTAAGCACGTTTCTACAGAATTCAGAAATACTACGAATATACTCCTCTTTTGATGGTTGTGTATTGTTATTTTGCCAGTAATTGTTATATCCGCCTTTTGGCCAACAATAACTAGTAAGTTCTCTGATAATAATATGTTCTGGAAGTTGTGTTAATTCAAATATTATTGGTTGTATTACATTCATTGCATATCCTTTGCTACACCATACTAACATTTTAGAAATGCAGCCATATCTATATATTTTATCCAATTGTTCTACAGTAAAATCCTGGAAGAAAGTTTCCATGTTGGAAAGAGGATATCTATCTAACAGAATAGTTAAACGCGTTGATTTCGTAAATATTAAACATTTGAGTTCATTTTGTTGCGGGATTTCATAGAACCACCAACGACAATCCAGCTGCAAGCAACGACCGATTGTCTTGTCATTAATCTCTTCAGGTTTTCTGAAATTAGTAACACAAACCCATTTGAAATCAGGGTTCGTGTGTGTGGACTCGGGCTTTTCTAATTTTTCAAATTTCGCAATCATTATATATGGCTTATTTGGGGGTACGCAACCACGACAAAAGCATTGCAAATAATACTCCTTTCCAGGAACCAAATTCTCTCGTTCTACTTCTTGCATCTTTAATGAATTGATTTTGGATTTCAATAAAAAAAATATAAAAAGCATTTCAATTTTTTTTATTTTTATTATGGTATGATTAGATAACTTCAACGGGTTTAAAATACTCATCCTTAACAAGGTCTAACAATACCCTATTATAAGCTCGGTTCTCCATGTTTTTTTGAACTTCACGGCTAACAATTTCATAGAATTTACAATTATAACCCATAATACCATTGGAATAACCATGGGTCGGATAATTTTTGTATTTTATTTCCCTTACATTATTAAAACATGCCCACCACTTGGAACCCCCATCGTATATTAGTAATTTATCAAATTTCGCAATCCTTTTTAGACGATAAATAGGATTTTCTATATAATACTCCTTACCTGGAACCAAATTCTCTCTGGGAACTTCTTGCATATTTAATGTGTGTTGATTGATTTTTGGATTTGATAAAAATATAAAAAAGCATTTCAATTTTTTTATATTTTTCTTTGTTTTGTTTTTTTGTTTTGTTTTGTTTTGTTTTGTTTTTTTTGTTTTTTTTGTTTTTCTTTGTTTTTGTTTAAGGCTTGGGATCAGTGTCTTTTCTTATTAAATGCGTCGCAAATGGCGTTGGTTTAAGCCCCCACAATCCAAACCCAGATGGAACTTGCCAATATCCGATCCATTTTGTGGGCTTATTTTCCATGGGCTCAATTGTTCCCTTCTTTGAATCGGGTGCGCTAGCTAATAAAATGTATTTGCAGATAATAACGTTTGACTCAAGAACTTGTTTGGTGGATAATCTCGCAAACCACTCATAGTGTCTTCTATTCAAAATTTCCTTCGCAGGAATATAAATGCCATAAGCCTGAGGATATAAATCTATGCATTCATTTGACAAAAGATTGTCAACTAATATTGTGGTGTCATCCATCGTCTTTGTTCCAATAAGTTTTCCAGGGATAAGTTTGATTTGACCCTTTTGAGCTCGCGAATTGCACCAGCGATTGAATTCGCCCAAAAATTCAGATTGGGTAGTGTAATCGGATGAAACCGTGCGTTGGATAAAATCTATAAGTTCTTTAACAACTGGGCACTCCTTTTCGGCTCCCATAAAACTGGTATCCGCGTAAAATTCGTGAGTCGTTGACGTAATATTTCTATCCACGGTTTCGCACACAAACATCTTTCCGTCGCTCGTTCCCATGTTATACAACTCAATTAGATCGCGCATGCACAAAAATGAAGGAGGAACAACCATGCCGCCGTAAATGTATAACAATTTCGCCATCGCGAGAGAACGCATATAATCTACAACTGGGCTAGCTATTGCTTTCATATTTACGTGAAACCCTGGAATTAATTTCGCGAATGAATCATCGTCTATCAAACAAATGCGAAATGACTCGTCGCATTGATTTATTATGCTTTTAACCGTTAAATACATATATGGCTGATTCAATTCAAAAGAACTACGAGACCCAAAACTTAGCCAATTTCTAGCGTTGTATTCATAAGTAACTGGAATCCACAAAATAGGTTTTTTTTCATCGGCTAAAGACGCATCGTTTAATAAATATTTTTGGAGGGCGTCGTAGTTTTCAGGGTTTTCTTCTCTCGCGCGTTTCTCTTCATATCTATTATACAAAAACCATACAATCATCAAAACAATTATGGCGTAAATGTAATTCAAATAGTTTTTAATCTTAAAAGGCATATATAATATTATTATATATTTTATTTCACATTAGCACTTCTATTTATTTGTTCTTCAACAATTGCAATCCGCTCCAGAACTCTTGGTTTTTCTGTTTTGCTAATTCTGTTTGTTTTGCTAATTCATAAGCCCGTCTAATCGCCTTTTCCTCGTCTTTGTCGTTTCTCTGTTTTAAATATTGCTGAGCTTGTTGTTCCGAGAGAGGTTTTGTGTCTTGATTGTTTCTATAACTCATATACTCATTTACACTGCCAAACTTTTGCTTCTGTTCATAATCTTCTTCAGTAACTGGAATAACCGTTTCCGTGTGAGCTTTATATAAATCCTGAAACCCAAGACCGCTAAATAATCCAGAGTCGTAAGTTCCAGGAGCGTCATTGGATAATTCAGTCGCCGATATGGAATTGTTTGACCATATTTCCTGAACATCTTCTCTTACAATGAGAGAACGAGCTTGTTCCTTTTTCCTATCAAACTCCTGCTTCATTGTTGCCATGGAAACGTTTTTTGCCGGGGGATCGTCTTCAGGGTCGTCGTTTTTAAGCCAATCTCCGTATCCCTTTTCTTCCGATTCATTGGATAACTTGTTTCTCTCAAATTGTTCGTTGAACCATCTATTAAAGTTGATACTCTTCTTGAATTTTTCATTAGATTCAAAGAATTGGTCAAGCAAAACAGTCTTATCCTCGTCGGTGTAGTTTGAATATTCCGTATTTTTAGGATTTTTGCTATCTACGTCGCCGCGTTTTCTAAAATCCCAAACTGAATACAACATCTTGTATGCTTTTGAATAAAAAAGGAAATATTCCGCTGGTAGTTTTGATTTATCTGGATGAGTTTTCAAGACAATTTGTTTTGCTCTTTTCATATCTTGTTCATCAAAATTTGCCTGGATTTTGAATAATGAGAGAATGTCTTCTAAGTTATAATTGTTTATATCTAAATCCACAGAGTTCATATACAAACATTAGAAAAGGTTGCGCCAAAATTACCTCAAACTAATCAATTAAAAAATCTACTACATTGTCAATTACTTGATATTTCGCTTCATTTTCTGTCAATTTTTGTTGGAGAAATCTTTGCAATACGTTAAAATCTTAACAATCTTTGTTCTCCTTGCATTTTTTCTATGGGTCTTTCTTCTATTTTTCTTTACGCGTTTCTTGTCTCTTTTTGTTTTGTTGTTTTGTTGTTTTTTGTCTTCTACTAAATGCCATATTTGCATGGTATTTTTATATAATAAATATCTGTTTTGAAATTGTTAATCTAAAAGCAACCAATCCTCGGGCAAACATACCCACTTGTAGTAGCTAATCTTGTCCCACTTGAACAGTTCATTTGATATGTTGAATGACTCAATCTTGACGCTCCCATGATCCTTGCAACTGTCGCGTTTTTTGTAATCAATTGTGGGCGTAGAATGAATAATTAATTGATCTTTTATTGTTTTTGTTTCCTCCACATCGTCATATACCACAGCGAGATGCCCTTGATCTTTTTCACCGTTATCTTTGGTCTTGTAACGAGCCATTAGAAGTGTGCCTCTTGGGTAGCGAGCATTTATGTCAAATTTTTTGGCTCGTTTGGTTTGATACAAATAAGCAAACCATGCAGTAGTTCCGCCTGGAAATTTTTTATATACATCACCATATTTTCCGCGTATTCTGGGGCCAAGACCAGGAATAGTTAGTCCACAGACCCTGCGCAGCAAGTTCGGTAATCCAGTACAAACAATATATTTATCTTTTTCAATGATTTCTGCCGCAGATGGTGGGGGAGAATTCTCACACCAAAATGCGTTGTCTCCAGTAAATGTTTGCAATTCTCCATTGACATACCACCTAAATGGTATTCCTTTTAGAGATTCTGCATATATCATAGCCTCTTCAACAGTTGTTTGATTCATTGTTAATTTTGGGTTCATTGATTCCAATAGAGGAGAGAAAAATGATTTTCAATTTTTCTGTTAATTAACCCAAAAATTTTGCATTAATTAATTTTTATGCGCGTATTATTAATAATTTGATTAACATCATTTCCAAGTAGGATACTATTTTCTAATAATTTTTGAATTATTACGTCCATTAATTCCTTGTTTTCTGTCAAAATTGTTTTCGCTTCTTCGTAAGCACCTCTTACTAATTGAGAAACCTCCTTATCAAAGATGTCCTTTGTTTTTTCGGAATATTTGGCTCCCATGGATAAAGAACGACCTAAAAACGGGTTTCTCTCATTATCAACGTCTTCATTGTAGAACGTCTCCAATTTCAACCCCATGCCGTAGTTTCCAATCATGCGGTGTGCCAAGGAGTTGGTCTGTTTTAAATCCTGAACAGCCCCCACGGAAACGTGCTCATCCCCGTAAAAAATATTTTCCGCCGCTTTTCCACCCATGCCAATTATAAGTCTCTTATATAAGAGATCCTTGGTGTAAAGACCGCTTTCGCTGACGTTTCTGTATTCATTGAACACCGTGTAACCTCCGGCCCCATTATACGTGCTTTGTATGCTGACTTTCTTTAAGTCAAAATAATTATTATATATCGCGGCGAGTAATGCGTGGCCAGCTTCGTGAATGGCGACGCGGCGGCGGGCGTCTTCGTCGCGCGTGTCAACCTTCTTCACAATTCCAACTAATAATTTGTCCAACGCCTCCAAGACAAACTTTTCGGTAATAACGATGCCGCCATTTCTCGCGGATAATATGGCAGCCTCATTCATAAGATTCTTGAGTTGAGCGCCAGAAAATCCGCTAGTAAGCTCGGCGATCAGGTTTAAATTAACTGAATTTGCAAGAATCTTGTTCTTAGTATGCACCTTCAAAATTTTCACACGCGATTCAATGTCTGGAAGTGGAACATTGATAATCCTATCAAAACGACCAGGTCTAAGAAGCGCTGCGTCTAAAACATCTCGGCGATTTGTGGCAGCCAAAACGAGAATGCCTTCATTATTTGCGAACCCGTCCATCTCGGCCAGAAGTTGATTCAACGTCTGTTCGCGCTCGTCGTTGGCCATATTTACTCCGGCGCCGCGTTGCCTGCCAACCGCGTCAATCTCGTCAATAAAAATAATACACGGTTTATTTTCTCTTGCAGTGTTGAAGAGATTACGGATTTTTGACGCGCCCATGCCCACAAATATCTCCACAAACTCGCTCGCAGCAATTGAAATAAAACTGGCTTCGGCTTCGCTCGCAATTGCCTTGGCTAATAGGGTTTTCCCAGTTCCAGGCAAACCTTCTAGTAAAATGCCTTTGGGGATTTCTGCGCCGGCCTTTTCGTAGATGGTGCTATTCTTCAAATAAGAAACAACTTCAACACATTCTTGGAATATTTCAGGGCTTCCGGCAAAACTACTGAGAGAAATGTTGGCCGTTTGCATATTAATCTTATCCTTCTCATTGTCTAAGTCGCTTTGGAAATCACCTCCACCTAATAATGACGCAGGGTTTCTCATTTGACGATTTACTCTGAAAAAACTAACTAGTGACGCTATTATCAGACCTGGGAAAAGAAACATTTCTGCGCCATTTAAAATATTACCAGCCATTTGTTGATAGACGTTCGGTTGGGGCGGTTGAGCGAAAACAGTGTTCACGTCATTTTTTACCGACAAATCAACCAACCCATTCGTTACTAATGGGGTTATTCTCGTTATGGTAAAATCCTCCGCGGAAATTGCATGTTGTTCTGTGTCTTCCGCGATGACTGAATCCATTCTCTCAGTGAAATACAGGTTCTTTACCTTATGAGACTCAATGTTTTTAATGAGAGAATTGTATGGAACTTCGCCGTAAAGATACTTGTTCCTTAAAACGTTGTCGGGAACCTTCATGTAAAGCCTAGTTGTGCGTAACGAGTGCGTCATTATTGCGTGGAATAACAAGAACAATACAGAAAGCAATTGCATTTCCAATAATGATACATGAGTGTTTATATTTAAATCATTGCGATTCTAAATATAAATTTATTTTTGTTGGTTTTACACTTTTACACATTTTCTCATCTAAAATTCCCGTTTTATAAATTACGATTGCATATTATACTATTCCATTTATCATAACAAGCGTCGCGAGTTAAATATAATTTACTAAAGTTAAAAGCATTTTCAGAAATTATTAATGCTTTATCATAATTATCTAAACACCATTTAGTTTTTTCAATCAAATCAGATAGGTCTCTTTTTACAGGAATATAATGTTCCCACTCTTTTAAAAATTCAAAGAAAAATTCTTTATGTGGTCTATCTACAAGTAATAAAGGTCTATGCGACCAAAGTAAAAATTTAAGTCTTCCAGAATATCCGACCCCTTCAATGTCAATTAAAATGGAATATTTTTCTACTAATTCCGGTGTGGATATATATTTACTACTATTAAGACGCATATTCCCCGAATTTATCCAATTCATCTCAAAAATATCAAATAACTCTTTATTTTTATCGCCGATTTCTATTAATTTTTCTCTCATATTATTTGTATTTTTATTTCCTATCCAACCAACTTTATTTATTTCATAATTATTTAATCCAGCATTATTTATTTCTTTAACAGTTTTTTCATAGTCATCTATACCCACTTGTGGCCAGGAATGAAAGTTAAAATCGGGAACTAAATTATTGTAACTATCATTTTTGCTATAAGTATAATTATTTTTATTTTCTTCATAATCTCCTGTGTGTATTACAATTTCATTAAAATCATTCCAATTATATTTTTCATCTGCTTTTTGAATACACCAAAATGTTGAAGGATTTCGCGTTTCATATCCACCTAAATCTTTAAAAATTAATTTGCTATTAATTTTTGAAACACAAAATGACATAATATATAAAATTATTATATTATAAAATTTAGGATTTGAACAAATTCTAAAATAAGCATTTTTGTGATATTTTTTTCTAAAAAAATATCAATGAAAGTTATCCCATTAGGATTGCAATGTTCTGTCCCCGAAGGAATTAAAAGAGCAAATTTGCGTGAATATTCTTATCCTTTTGATTGGTTATGGTGTCCAAGTGAAACAACATATAATATATTAAATATTCTAATAAATGATGGTATTGAAAATGCATTAGAATATATGACAACTGGATACACATATTACAGATATCTTGGCAATGAACACTATGTATCTGTTGATAATATTACAGAATGTCAAATGAATGAGAATAGTGGATTAGGCAACACTCATTTTACAATCAATAATGACTACAAAAATAAATTAAAAATAAGATTAGAAAGATTATTGAGAGACATAAAAACAGATGAAAATATATTATTTTTATACGCTGACGCAGCAAATTCTTATTTGAATTATCATTTAGATGAAATTGAATATGGTATAGATGCTACTGAATATTTATTAAAAATATATGATTTAATTTATCCACTTAATAATAATATTAAAATTGTTTATTTTTGTTGGAATGAAAGAAAAAGAGAAAGCGATATAATTGAATATATTTCTTATGATTTTAAAAATCATTGGTTTGAAGTTAGTGAATTAATAAAAAACTATTTAATTAATGGGTTTTTTACATGAGAAAAGGTGTTAAAAATGAATTTAAAAACTAAATAATAACTAATAACATGACTTGCGGATCCATTTACAAAATAGAATTTCCCAATGGAAAACATTATATTGGGCTAACAACAACTTCATTAGAACAACGAAGAAAAGAACATAAACGTTGCGCAAAAAATGGCGACAGTAGATGTCTGTATAATGCATTAAGAAAATATGACATGGTAGATACTTTTGAACTCGTAGAGATAGATACATCAGATACATTAGAAGAATTATGCGAAAAGGAAATTGGATACATTATAGAATACAATTCTTATTATATTAATGAAAATGGTTATAATATGACTTCTGGTGGAGATGGAACAACTGGTTATGTATTTACAGAAGAGGATAAAGAACAAATTAGCGAATCGTTGAAAAAATATTTTGAAAATTCAGAAGCAAGACAAAAACAGAGTGAATCTCTTAAAAAATATTTTGAAGAAAACCCAGAAGCAGGAAAAGAACGTGGTGAAAAAATAAAAAAACGCCTTGAAGAAAATCCAGAAGAAAGACAAAAAATGAGTGAAGCTCAGAAAAAACGTTTTGAAAACCCAGAAGCAAGACAGAAAATTAGCGAAGCGGTGAAACAGAATTTGGAAGAAAATCCAGAACTTAGAAAAAAAATTAGCGAAAGTCAGAAAAAACGTTTTGAAAATCCAGAAGTACGACTAAAACACAGTGCAATAAAGAAAAAATATTATGAAAACAACCCAGATGCAGGAAAAGAACATAGCGAAAAAATGAAAAAACGCTTTGAAGAAAATCCAGAAGAAAGACAAAAAATGAGTGAAGCTCAGAAAAAACGTTTTGAAGAAAATCCAGAAGCAAGACAAAAATTATTAGATGGAAAAGGTAAAAATAAACCATTTGACATACACACAAAGAGTGGAACTTTTATTGGAACATTTAATTATCAATTTGAAGCAAAAGAATATTTACAAAAAGAACATAATGTTGCTTCAAGTATCTTGATTAGTCAAGTTTTATCAGGAAAAAGAGCTAGTACTGCGGGTTTTATATTTAAATATAAATAAATTCTCGTTTCAAATTCGGCAGTTGAAATGAGAAAGGGGTTAAAAAAGATCATTGTTTTCAAATGCGTTGAGGCGGTTATAATGATATTCAGTGTCTTCTACGAGTTTTCTTTCAAAAAAAACAATAGGGAACACTCTTACAGGTTTTTCTGCGATTTTTTCAATGAACGTTAAAAACTCTTCCTTGTTTTCAATCAAATAATCGTCGCAGTCAACTACGTTCATTTGTGTCTTTGCATTCTGTAAAAACTTTTTAACCTTTATGCAGTTGGGGCAACCTGATTTGCTGTAAATTGTGTACCCAGTCATTTTCGGTTTTTCAAATTCTTCCGCCATATAATAAATATAATGCGATATTTTTATTATAGTTTTTTACAAATGAAATAAATGATGATTTTACACCCTCATCTTTTTTTTGGGAGGTTGAAGCTCTTGGGTCATTTTCAACGGCACAAAAGAATCTTCTTCTTCTTGAATCAACGTTTTCTCCAACTTCTTGGTCTTTTCTAACATTTCTTGTAGTTCTGCCATCAAAATAGAGCTTTGAATGGCAAAGCTTTCTCTCTGATCCATTACGTCCATTATTTTATATTTTGTAAGTTGGTTTGAATTGATTTGGGTTGGCTTTGTTGTTTTGTGTTTGTTGAGTTGATTTAGTTTTCAAAAAATTAAATCAATTTTTTATTTTGGTAACATCATCTAGTGGAATGGGGAGAAATTACATATGTATTTGTAGATCCAATATTTTTCAAAAAGACATTTTCTTTTACTTGAAATTGAACATTTATTCCAAAATCGGTTTCCTCTGCTATTTCGTAAACGTGTCTGCTTATCTGTATTGTGTCTGGATCAGCAGTTGACTGAAGTCTGGAAGCAACATTCACTGTATTTCCTATTACACATAATCTCGGGATTTCAACTCCCAATATTCCAACAACAACCTTTCCTAGATTTATTCCTATTCTCAATTGCAATGGTTTATTGTCAGGTGTAATTATTGATTTTACTTCTTTCAACATTTCAATCGCCAATAGTATTATATTTTTCACATTATTCACAGTATCATTCATATATATATCTCCAACAACCATGTAAGCATCGCCTATAGTTTCTATCTTTTGCAAGTTTGCATAACGTAAAACTATGTCATCAAACCTCGTGTATATGTCGTTCAATAATTTATATATAACGGAACTGTCGTAGTTTTTCGCCAATTCTGTATAAGATACAATGTCTGTGAATAAGACGCAAATAAAGGAATATTCTTTATAATCTTTTGAATTTGCCAAATATTTATCTTCCAGCTCAAGAGGCAGTATCTTTTTAAGCAACTCCAATTTTAACATGGTTTTATCAATTGGAACAAAACTATCAAATTTGCTATTAAGTTGATTAATTAATGCCCTGCATTTTGGAGTTACATTAGTTGTGTTTGCAAACTGTTTCATTGCCTTCTTAATTACGGTTAATAATGATATTGACTGCAAATCTACATTGCTCTTTACGTAATATATTTTTTCTTCATAATCATTTACTATTAACATGGTTGTTAACTTAGCTATCATGTCGCTCAATAAATAGAAAACTTGAATGTCCTGAACATTAAATAAATTCGTAACTTCAATAACCGCAACAAATGAAAATAAACACCAAATGTAAATAATGAACTGTGTATATTTTTCTCGTTTGAAATCAAATAACTGGTAAACGAAACATCCTTCGGTAAATGACAACGTTAATATAATATAAGGGTTGTACTTGGTTTTGCGAAATGGATATAAAATAATGTGTAAAACATTGCTTGCAATGTGATAATGAGAATTTATATCCATCATATTTAAATTATTCATATCACAGTATAGTTTCAGAATAAGTGGTGTAGTAAAAAGCCACATAATGGTTCGTCTAAACTCATATTGATATATACTAATTGCGTTGTTGATAAGAACTGTATCCAAAACATACTTGATGTAGATAAACGCCATAGAATGAATAGTATAGTTTTTAATTTTAGAAAAAAACATTAATTGCGTTACAAACAACGTAAAAACGCATAGTATAAAAATATTTGCCGATTGAATAATTGGATAAAATACAATGGGTTCTTGCTGGAAAATCTCAAGTTTATCATATAAACATGGTTTTAAAATTGTTTCTAGCTGATAATAAAGTAATGTGTATAAACATAATTTGAATGGTTCAATCATGGAGATATAATTAGGTATATATAATACTAATAATAATAACAAAATATATTTAAATAATAAATATAAATATGTTGTAATTATATGCATGGATTATGAATTGTTCGGTTTGTAAAAATGCATTTATAATATCAGAAACCTACGAGGAGTACAATGAAAAAAGGCGATAGTTTGAAGATAAAATTGCCAAAATTATAGATGAAATGACCGAGGAAGAATTATCGCGGAATTATAATGATATGTGGAATAAATTGCTGAATAGAGAAGCGTTACATTTAACGCCAAACCGCGTTCCCAAAAAGTGCCCCAATGAAAAGTGTGCAGAATATATATGTGATTTTTGTTACTATATCAAAGAAAAATGCTCCTGGTGTAAAAAACTTCGTTCTCAAGAAACTCAGTTTAATTGCACACATTTATCGTCCGAGTGTAACAATTAGTAGACTTATTTCATGGAAACAGCTTGTTGTGCTTTTTGAAGCGCCAATAAATGAAGACCACACCTCTTGAAAAATGCGTCTAATTGACCAGGATCGGCTCCAGTAACACTGTCATCCGGTGCAAAAGAAACGTTGCCTTTTTTGTACATAAGCATAACTGGTATTCCATTTACCATTCGTCTTTGCTTCAAATAAGAGTATAAATCTATGCTCTCATCAACGTCAATGTCTGCGCAAATGACATTTGGCGGAGAAGAAGCAAAGAACGCCTCAACAATGTGCGCAATTTTCTTACAAGGCCCGCACCATGTGGCTCCGAGTTTGACTATAACTAGGCCTGGGTTTACCTTCAACAATTTTAAAAACTCGTCGCGATTTTCAAAAACGCTAATGACTTGCTTTGTCACAGCCAATTGATTTGACATTTGCGATATAATTATAGAATAGTTTATAATTATTCATTCTAAACTATTTAAGTGTCTTTGTTCAAATTTCTGATTATTTTATCAACCCATCTGAATATATATTATTTATCTCCGGATCCAGATTTGTCAATGGTTATTTCCTGTGCAACGTTTCTTATTATCTTATTATAATTCTTTTCTTCTTCTTCTGGAGTGGCGCCACCAGATGCTTTTATTATGATGTTGTGATATTCCTTATGCTTTTTGGAGTCGTAATCATTGTATTCTGGATTATCTTCAATCCAATCATTTAACATGTTGAAATTTTTAGCGGCTATGAATTTTATAGCATTTTTCATTTTATTCTTTTCTTCACCATCTTTCTCCCAAGAATCTTTGTCTTTTACATATAGAACTTCTCTCTTTAAATCACTGCAGTGAAGTGGTCGTTTAAATATGTCAAGTTCTTTGAGTCCTCTTACGAAGATTTTTGATATTCCTTCTGTATAACCCACTCTGCCCACCATGTCCAAATCTGAAGTTTTTAACTGCAGCTGATTAATGAAATCCATAATATTAAGTGCATCCTTGCATTGTTCATTCAAGAAAAACTGTAAATTGAAGTTATTTGTATTGTTATTAGTGTTATTGTTTGTTATATTGGTAATTTGACCCTGCTGCTGGCTCTTTTCAGCAAGTTCTATAAGTTTTTTATTTTGTTCAATTAGCAATTCCTTTAATTCCTTGTTTTCCTTGAGCTGTTCTTGAAACAATTCAGTAATTAAACCAAGTTGACTTGAATCCTTAACATCGGAAACTTCATCATTTTGGATCATTGCATTTTCATTTTCATTTTCTTCTTTAAAAGTGCATTTTTTCTGGTGTTTCCATAATCCCTGTCTATGTTTATATTCCTTTCCACAGTCGCATCTAAATATGGTTTCAGAGTTGTTTGAGAACTTTTGAGAATTTTGTGTCATTCCAGCGTCATTCTTTTCATGTTTACTAGACAACAAATGTTTTTTGAAATCACTTTTCCTAATGCATTTATAATCACAACATTCACATAGAAAATTTTCTGAGAATTTTGAGATTATTTTGTCATTCATTTGTCTTCTAAATAGAGGACAGAAAATTCTCTAAACCTTTTCTCCAAAAAATAATAAAAAATTTATCGTAACACTTTTTTGGATGATTTTTTTGGTGTTTACAGCATCTCAGTCAGACAGGCGAAATTTTCACCCCTTTTCCAGGAAATATTTGGCTTCTCTCATTTTTGGACATTTATTTTTGTCCATTTTTGACTTTTTGAAACACTTTTGGACCCTTAAAAACAGTGATTTTCTTCCCTTACTGAGAATATATTTTCAAACATACAAACACCACCATACTAAAGCATTCTAAATAACAGGCCAAAAATACAAAATGTCTAGCCAAAGCATAAGCAAAAACGGCATTATAGTGGAGAAAGCAATTTAAATATAAAATATTATATTATTATAAATGCTTTTGCGGGCGTTGTTGTTTGTAATTACGATTCAACAAAGTATCCAGTTTAATACAAAGTTCTTTAATAACTGGCATTGCATAGGAATAAAGGATCAGATTGATTTCTCAACGCCATATAAAATAAACATCGGAGAATTGCCGCTGGTTGTCTGGAAAAATAACGAAAACAAGTTGTTGACGACATTAAATATATGCAAACACATGGGATCTAAATTAGACAACGGAATTATTGCGAAAAACGGCTGTTTAAAATGCAGGTATCATGGCCTGGAATTTGGCGAAGAAGACCGCTTCGGAGAAACCGTGGAACACGAAGGCAAGGTGTTTTGGTCGTATAACCCCACGCAAAAACTCCCACACAAGATCCCGTTTTTTAACAATCCCAATTACGTTACATCATTTTTGCAAGTGGATATGCACGCTTCTTTGCAAGATAGTGCGTTTAATACTATGGATCTAAGACACCCGGAATACGTGCATAAAGGAGGATTTGGAAGTTCAATCCCACCCACCAACATTAAACAATACAAGTTCAAGGATCGCATCGGTTTGGCATTTGAATATCAGTCAAACACAATTATGAAAACATTAAACGAAAACAAAAGAACAACGCAAAATTTTCACATGTTTGTTTATCCGTCGTTTACGTGGTCTAGAGTGTCGTTCAATAACAAACACCTCATTATCGCAGTTAACTTGCTGCCGCTTGAAAATAAAAAAACGAGATGGTATGTAACGATTTGCCACAATTATTATAAATCGTCGGTTGAAAAAAATATTATGAAAGGGTTGGCCACATTCATTTTGAGCCAGGATTACTTTCAAATGAAAAATCAGTACCCTGAGAATAAATTAAAAGCCGCTGTGCTATTTAATCACATCTTCAAAGACGAAGATGTAATATTATGGTTGAGATCGGAACTCGCCGATTATAAATTTCCAGATATAAACGTTTGTCTTGATTTATTTACAGATTATAATAATAATAAGAACCGCGATAAACAAGATTCTAAGCCATAGCGGCATCAACAATCTTTTCCAAATCATTAATGTCTATTTCTGGAAGCTCCACATGGGATTCCCAGAAATACTTGCAAAACGCCCAAGTAAACTCGCAATCCGTCGGGTATAACTCGGAATGGTCATACTTCAGCTTTTTATACAAGTTGTCCGGAAGAAACCCGAGACTCTGACTGGGAAGCACGTACGATAGCTGAACGAGTGGCGAAACAGCGACGTTCTGATTCGGCTGAATAAACGTCGTGTCAAAGTAGGGAATAAACCGAACTAAATCCTGCAACAAAGGAGGATAATTGTGCTTGTAACACCAACGCCAATCGGGGCAGCCAGTTGTATAATATTTCATAGTCCACTCTAGACCCTGCATATAATTGACGCAAATTTCCTTGCAACGTTCTTCATCAATATCCACCTTAAACAAACACTTGTAATATCTGTAACGCCAACCCTCCTTAAACGGGTTAATGTATTTTTCCAATTCGCGCTCATAATTCGGGATAGCGTCAAACTTCGCATACTTTTGCTCGGGTGTTTCCGATGGATATGAAAACTTCTCGCGCTTATCTCGCAATTTCATCTCATTCTTGAAATACTCGTCTTCCATTCCGGCGAGAAACTCTACAAATTTTCTCACGTTCTTCCAGTAGATATTCTTACCATCTGTTAAATTCTCATTTGTTCCACCGAGTGTTGCCTTGTAAGCGTTTAGCAACTTGTCAACTCCGCCGGTGCGAATATTAACGGCTGGAAAATGCGGCATAAAATCATTTCCCAAGAAGAAACACAAGAATATGTAGTCGTACACGCGGTTTTTTTGCTGCTCTGTAGTCAGTTCGGCGTCGTTATTCATATTCAATGTAATAATCTTCGCCAAATCCGGAATATCCAACAAATATGTTTCGTTCGGCTCCAATGAGCTGTCAATCGTCTTAATAAATTCAGGAGTTTCCCTGAACAAGTAAATTTGCTCGCTAACCGGCAGATGGTTGATTGAAAGCATAATGAGATCCGCGTCAAGACCATAAATAACAGTGGATTTCAATGCATGCTCACCGGCATTAACACGAATATACTCAAATATCTTATGCTCGCCTTCTCCAACATCGTCGGATGTAGAGATGACGATCTTAGCGAGCCCATATTTAGCAGCGTCTTTGAAGTGCGACAAGATGCCAATGCTCAGATCTTGCATAAAAACGGTTCCGGGAGTAATGGCGGTCGTATTCCACGGGTCTGAACCAGCGGGTTTCTTAAATATAGACTTGGAAATCTCATTCTGATACCACGACTTGTATCTACGATTGCGTTGCTGTTCAAGCTTTGCCACTGGAGCCACGCCGTCAAAAGCAATCATTAAAATGTTATCCGGGCAAATGAGCGAAATATACTCTTCAATCTTCAGAATGACCTTGTAAATAATGGTGCGAGTTGCCGTGTCAGTAAGCTCATCAAAGTTGATATTGCGAACAGCGTCATAAATAATAGAATTGCAATCCATATACAAATTATTGATTGTCATTTCACCTTTCAACAATTTTTTAATAATTTCCGGGTGATTTTTTACGATGTACGAAAAGTAGCTAGGGATTCCCATTCTTGGTAATACTTGCTGAGATGCATTTAATACGATTCTGGAACTAAAGGTTCAATTTTTAAATTTAACTCTGTAAATTCTTATATTTGCATAATTCAGAGTATAATGGATAAAAAGGGTCAACAAGCAATAAAAAATTCACAAGACGTAAATAACCTTGTGGAAAAGAAATTGCTGTTTTTCCAAGATGTTATTCAAAAGACGATTCTTAATTCTCAAAAAAATAAAATGTTAGATATTTTAGGAATCAGCGATATAACAAACTGCACAAATATATTGAATAACATAAGCGAAAAAATGAGAGAAATCGGGGATAGCGTGGCGACGACACCCACTGACACAATTGTCAGCAAGTTACAAGTGCTCAATAATGAATTATCAGGATTATTAAAAAATTACGGCACCGACTCTTTTGAAGATTTACTTTCAATATGTTTCGGTAATAACGCATCTATTGTTATAAATGAATCGGAAACGGTTAAATATGACCTTTTGAAAAAGTATTTCCATCCAACCCAATACAAGGTTGTTAATTTGAAAAAAAACGGCGACGAAAAGTCAAAAACAACGTTTATGGATGATTATGTTACCGAAAAAATGAAGAACTTGGATTGCTCAGACATATCAATCAATTCAAAACAATTCCATTTGAGGGTTTATGGCATTAAAGTGTACGTTTACCATCCTGGTTTTAATAAGCACTTATTGGTCTACGGAATCGTTGACGATGTTATGATTCATTTTCTCAATAATAAATACATCAATAAAAAGGTTGGAGACATAAAGGCGACATATGAAACGGGGTTAAAGGATGAATGTTTTGAGAAGTTTATGTCGTCTCTCATGTTAAAGGATTATTTAATTTACACTCCGCAAGAAATAATAAGCAGATACGTCGGTTATGTAACGCAGAACAAGTTAATGAAGCAGAAAAATTTGACGCAAATTGTCAAGGATTTTACATTGAACGACTTGTATTCAAAGCGCGGAACCTTGGTTCAGTTACTAATAAGCTCAACAGATTACGATAATAAATATATGGCATATTTGTTATACGATTTGCTGTCAAATGATGTAAATGGAACCGTGGATACCGTTGAACAGACTATTTTATTTGATAGTTTTCCGTGGTCAATTAAACAATACTTTCGCGAGGCGATGAAGAAAACAATACAATATACCAATGAGCTATCTAATTTTGACGTTAATAAGATACCGTTGGAACAGCAAATTTGTTTGATGAAGACCAGTGATGTGGTGAAAGAAAAGGCTATGGTGAAATTAAAGGAAATAAAATCCAAGTCTGAAGATTCGGGATCCAAAGCGAGACAATTTTTGGATGGATTGTTGAAGATTCCTTTCAATGTCTATACCAAGGAACCAGTTATGTTTTTAATGGATGAGAATCGCAAATTAATGGTTGACCTTGCAAAGGATGCCAATGTTAAAAAAATTCTATCACCTGAAAAAATAAAGGAGAAATATACGAGCATTGAGATTATCTCTCATTTGAAAACCATTAAAACCCAAATGGTTGAAGGCGACACGATAAAAACTATTAAAAAACAATTTGGCGACTATGATAAGGCGAATTTGACGGCCAATATTTTAAAGATAAATGATCTCATTCACCAAAAAAACATTGCGTTTCCGAAGATTGAATTAAATGGAAAACTAAAAAAGGCTCTAGTTTCAAGCGCACATAATTTTATAGATTATTGCAATTTGAATAAAAAGGACTTGTTGTTGGAGCTCAACTCCTCATCTAATAAAATGCCTACAGGGCCAACAACGCAAATCAAAACAATAGAGGATAATTTTGGAAAGATTACTGATTATATGACAAATGTCAAGAAGATTCTTGATAATGCTGTTCATGGACACGAAAAGGCGAAGAAACAAATAGAGAGAATTATAGGTCAGTGGATAAACGGTGAGCAAGATGGTTACTGTTTTGGCTTTGAAGGCCCTCCGGGCGTGGGCAAAACGTCTCTCGCAAAACGCGGAATAGCAAATTGCCTCGTTGACGAGAATGGAAATAGTAGACCATTCTCTATGATACAGATGGGTGGAGACAGCAATGGGAGCACATTGCACGGTCACAATTATACATACGTTGGTTCAACGTGGGGCGGAATTGCTCAAATATTGATAGATAAAAAATGCATGAACCCCATTATTTTTATAGACGAGTTGGATAAGATTTCCAAGACTGAGCACGGTAGAGAGATAGTCGGTATTTTGACGCACTTGTTGGATCCCACTCAAAATGATGTGTTTCAAGACAAGTATTTTTCAGGAATAGATTTGGATTTATCAAAGGCACTTTTTGTTCTCTCTTACAATGACGTGGATTCAATAGATAAGATTCTCTTGGATCGCATTCATCGCATTAAATTTTCTGGGCTATCTCTTGAAGATAAAATGGTTATTGCAAAGACTCATATGCTTCCAGAAGTTTACAAGAAAATGGGGCTAGAAGATATTATAAATATTAGTGACGATGTTCTCAAGTTCATAATAGAGGAGTATACTTCGGAACCTGGTGCGAGAAAGATGAGAGAAATTATATTTGAGATAGTTGGGGAGATAAATATTGACATCTTGAAGAATTTCACTAGTGACTATCCTATAAATATTACAATTGAAGACATTAAAACCAAATATTTTAAGGATAAACGCGGGATTGTTCATAAACAGGTACCAAACGAGAGCTTAATTGGTATGATTAACGGATTATGGGCAAGCGAAAATGGTTCGGGTGGAACTATTCCAATTCAATCCAGGTTTTTTCCATCTGATACATTTTTGGGATTAAAACTCACGGGAATGCAAGGCGACACAATGACCGAATCAATGAATGTTGCTCTCACGCTTGCCTGGAATTTGACTTCTTTTGAAAATAAGGAAAAGGTTCGTCAATTATATGAAGAAAAAAAATACGGAATTCACTGCCACTGCCCTGATGGTGCCACCAAAAAAAACGGGCCTTCCGCTGGAACGGCAATTGTAATCTCAATGTTTTCATTGTTAAACAACCGAAAAATTAAGAGTCATCTTGCAATCACGGGGGAGATTGAACTTCTTGGCCTTGTGTGTGAAATTGGCGGATTAGACTTAAAATTCTTAGGAGGAATAAAGGCAGGAGTTAAAGAATTTCTTTATCCAGCTGAAAATGAAAAAGACTATAAAAGTTTTATGGAGAAATATAAAGATACTGATTTGGTAAAGGATATAAAATTTCACAAGGTAAATAACATCCAAGAAGTTTTTGAACTTGTCTTTGAAGATGAATAAAATAATAATAAAATATTATATAGTTTATTATTATATGAGCAACCTTGTTTCAAACATATCAAATATGCAAATCAATAATGTTGACAGCCCGCTGTTAATGTATCAACCCTTTAATTTAATAGTGCTTCTCGTATTTTATAGCCCAATCATCGTCGCTTTGGGAGTTTTTAGCATGTCATTTATTTTTCAGAACTTCAAGGGGTTCATCTATTTGGGATTCCTTTTAGGAATCTCCGTTCTTAGGGAGTTCCTGTTAATGTTATTTGGCGCGAAGCAAACTCTATCCGCGAATAGAGTTTGCAATATGGCGCAATACAGCAAGTACGGAAATTCTGGGTTTAGTGCATTCGTGTTATCATTTACCGTTTTATACATTTGCTTGCCCATGTTTTTAAATTCAGACGTTAATTACTGGATATTTGGCGGTCTTCTTACATATTTATTGGTAGACATTTTTATACGTTATGCGAAGCAATGCATAACCACTTACACTGATGTTTTATTGAACGTTGCAACTGGTGCGTTCGCGGGTGCCACAATTCCTGCCATGTTATACGCGGGTGGGTCATCAAAATACTTATTCTTCAATGAAATGTCAACAAACAAGGAGATTTGCTCCATGCCTAAGAAGCAGCAATTCAAGTGTAATGTTTACAAAAACGGAGAGCTAGTCGCGTCTAATTAAACAGTCGCTTGTTGCTGTTGACCCCTAGGAGCGAAGAACCGAAGATTTGATAAAAACCATTTTCTAAAATCCGCCAACACAAGTTTCCTCTGAAAAGTGTCTGCTAAAAGCTTCATATTTCCCTTGGTGTGAAATGCCGCTACAAATCCATTATAGGCAATAATCGGCCCAACATTTCCGTAAGTGCTCGCCAAATTATTCGGATCAAATGTCGGCTTATCTTTTCTTCTATTTACCACGTTATGAAAAATACACATGATATTTCTAAAATCATTTTTCGTTTTAACCCCCGCCGGATTTACTTTGGAGAGAAAAGTTGTCGCGTGTTGGGAGCAATCTGGGCAAGGCAAAATCCGGCAGATTCTTTTAATAAAGTCAAACAAAGGCGGAAAAACTAAAGGAAACTGGTCTTCATTTACTTTTTCTGCGAGGGTATGAAAAAATGTCCAAATAGGAGGCCCCCATCTATTAGGCGACATTAATATATCTGCAAAAGATAATAAATATAAAGCCTTAATTCATTAATAGGAATAATGCCAACATATATCATTGAAGGATGCGACGTGAATTTTTATGAAGAATTGTATAAATCTTTGGATGAGACCCCGGAGACGGATCTTGCAGAAGTTTGCTTAATTACAAATGCGCCTCTAAAAGAAAATCATGTAACTCTTGCATGCAACCATAAATTCAATTATGATGCTATTTACAACGACGTTTTTTACCATAAAAAAAAGTACAACTCCATGGAAAGATGTTCTTTAAAAATAACGGAAATCCGATGCCCTTATTGTAGAACTATTCACAAGCATTTGCTTCCGTATGTTGAAGGTTATCCATTTATTCACGGTGTAAATCATTTTGATGAAACGCAAGATTTGAAAAACCAAATGAGTGATGCGTGTGGAACAGATGGTTATGTTATTGGTAAATGCGCACACACACCATCCGATTATAAAGTTGAAAATGGAAACGGTGTCATTTATTGCGTTTTTAAAAGGGTTAAATTGCTTGAATCAAATGGAAAGCACTATTGTTATTATCATTATAGGCCCAAAGCACGAGAGATTTATAGGGCAAAATTGCTCAAGGATAAGATTGAGAAAAAGGCGGCGGCCTTGAAGGAGAAGCAAAAGATAAAGGATGAAAAAGTAAAGTCCAAGTTAGAGGAGAAATTAAAGAAGCAAGCTGAAAAGGTGAAGGCAAAGGCTTATAAACTTGCCAATGAAAATGTGATTATTTCTTCGTCTTATCAAAACCCTTTTACATCAGACCAGCCCTTAGATACTAGCAAGTGCGTTCAACTTCTTAAAACAGGAAAAAATAAGGGAAAGCAATGTGGATGCAAAATATTCAAAGACGGGTTCTGCGGAAGGCATTATGTTGCAAAAGAGGGTTAACCTGAAAGACCGCCACCAACACAGGATTTATTAAATTAATAACCAAAGAATATAAAATTAATTGTCAATTAATCTTATATGGAGACTAAGGAGGAATTAGTTGCAAATATTAAAGAATGGATTAAAATAGACACAGAAATATCACAATTGCAAACTGAGATAAAATCACGAAAAAATAAGAAGAAGCAATTGTCGGAAACTCTTATGAATACAATGAAGAAAAATGAGATAGACTGTTTTGACATTAATGGAGGGAGTTTAGTTTACAAAAAGAACACTGTAAAGAAGCCAATAAACGCTAAAACGTTAATATCCACGTTGTCAAGTTATTTTGAGTCAACCCCAGCAAAAGCAGAAGAGTTAACCAAGTTTATTTTGGATAACCGGGAAGAACAAGTAAAGGAGACAATTAAACGTAAGATAGACAAGTAACATGATGTTATGCAATGGGTCTTCTTAAATGGGCTTTATTAGGCTTAACACCACCTTTCTTAGAAGGCTTTTTAACCGGTTTTTCAAAAGTTTTTTTAACAGGCTTTTTTGTAGGGATTTTCTTGGGAGCCTTAATTGGTTTCTTAACGGGTTTCTTAACGGGTTTCTTAATTGGTTTCTTAATGAGTTTCTTGGGGTTACGCGGTTTTGGTTTAGGTACAGATTTAGGGTTTGTAATGCCTTTAATAATTCCTTTTGCGACATCTTTAATAAATTTTTGTGCTGATTTGGGTATGGTAATTCCAGAATTGACGGGTTTTGTTGCGTCATCATTTTTGCTTGAAGCCACGTCGTCACTTTTAGAAGGCGTTTCGTCACTTTTAGAGCCAGAACTAACAGCTGAACCATAGCTTGCATCCGTGCTATAAGATCCTTCGCTAGCGCTTGAACCATCGCTAGCGCTTGAACCATCGCTAGCGCTTGAACCGTCGCTAGCGCTTGAACCATCGCTAGCGCTTGAACCATAAGAAGATCCTTCACTCTCACTTGAACCATAAGAAGAACTATAATCGGCTGAAGAACTGTCAGCGTAATCTCCACCACCATATTGAGTTAATGAAAATTCTCCAGAGGTTTTCACGATAAAAGAATTCGCCATGAAAAAGAGAAAAAGGGCAAATGACCTTCGCAAATTCATTTATATAATGATTATAAAAATATATTTAAAATGAAATTGCTAAGTATATTTACAATTAAATAAAATGGAGCTAAACGACAATATTTTAAATTCAGAAAATGTGGTTGACCATGATAATGAGTCGCAACAAAAAATGGCGTGTGTTTACCCCGGATTAGATCTCTTAAATACCCAATCTATAGAAGATTATTCGGGAAACCTAGAAGACGCAACTATTCACGTTTGCACTTATCAAATAAACAATACGGGAGAATCACCATTTTTACAGTTTGTTTTGAGAAAGTATAATAAAATTCATCCAGAAAAGGCGGATTTGCTAACGTTTCCAAGTTTTAAATATAGACATTGCGAATTTGCAGATGATATGTGCGATTTGATTGAAAATGTCATATGCGCGACCTATAGAATTAGCCCAAATAGTTACGAATACAAAGGGTTTATAAATAATGGCTCCAATTTTTATGCTTTTTATCAGCTCTCCCAAAATTCAATCGGCGTTCACGATTTACATAGATCAAATGATCTTTGGTTGGTTCTTATTGACGAAATTATTAATCACAGCAAATCTTGCAATTTTGTTATTGAAAATTCTGTTTCGGATTTTTTTAGAAATAACAAGGATTTTTTATATTTAATGAATTTGCATGGCGATTATTATGAGTCTCCAACAGTTGCTTATACTGGTTGTGAATATAAAAAGACAAACATTGTTTCGTGCTTCGGTGTAACAGAATCATTGGAGGAGTGTTTCCCCGACCAGCATTTTTATTTTACTGATTTTCAGAATGCTGTAAGAATGTGCAGCCTCGTAAAAGACGACCACGTTAGAGGAGGAATTGTGCGTTTTGCTTTATTTCTTGGTTACACAAATGTTATTATAAATGACGCGAATGATTCTATGAATAGCATTGAAAACTATGACAGTGCTTATATAGGAAATCAGCCAAACTCTCCACGCTGGGCATTAAAAAAATGGGAACGCCAAACGTCGCTTACGTGTCATTATATAGATAAGACAAATTTGGGAGAAACCTTGGATAAAAATGCAACGCACTACATCGTATAACAAGTCTAGATCCAGCGAAATTATATCTCATATAATTATATATGTCAGCCAGTAAAACAATAACTATAATAGGATTATCATTAATATTTTTGTACATTGTTACTCAAATACTTAAATTCTATGGGATAGGCTCCGACTCTTATGGAATTTATTTAGGTTTTATCGCATTTATGTTATTATCATTGATAGTTCTTCCGAATTCAGACGCAACGCTAAAATATACAAGCCAATAATGCGAAAAAAGATAAAAATGCGCATTAGACTTCTTGAACTTCAATGCTTACAGGTTGCGCGTTTTTCAAGTCTTCAATAATTTTAAATAATACTGACATCTCCATTTTTTCTTTTAAGTTGTCAGTAATTTCACTATCCATCGGTTCGCGATTATTAAGATTAAAAAATGTCTGCTTGAACTCTTTCACCAAATTAACATTCATCTTGTTGATAATTTGTTGACGCTTTTCTTTAGCGTTTTTGTTTTTTATAGTCTCATTCTCATTTTTCTCTCTATTTTCGGCATTGTACCAAGGATTGCGATAATTGTCGGTTGAAATAAGAACGTCGCATATTTCTGGTTTCACGATCTTATCAAACGCTTCACTGTGTTTAAATGAAGTCTTAAATAATGCCACCATTTTTTCTGGAATAGTGGGGCTAGTTTCCATCAAACGGTCAAATTCCTCTTTAGACATTTTCAACATTTGACCTGGCTGCATTCTCTCTGAAGGATGCTTCGCGAGTTCAATCTTAACATTTCTATAGAACTTGTCCCAAGCTATTCCACTTACTCTATGCGATTCATTGAGTTGCGTAATCTTTAAGAATTGTTGAATGGTTGATATAATTCCACCTAAAATGTTGAATCCTCCGACAACCATTGCAAAGTAATTCTGGTATTCTTCTGGAACGCGTGTTTGTGCAAAGTTGGCCGTTCCGGTCAAAGTTGAAATAATAATAACTGGAATGGTATACCACGCATTTAAACTAGAATACAATGCATTGGATTTTGAATGAAGCCACCGGTAACACATGGCCTTGTCGGCCCATTCTATAAGAATTTGCTCGTGTTCGGTCGTCCATTCCACGTCATTTTTATTTATAGTATTAAGAATGTCTTGCTCTTCTAACAAATTGTTTTCAACTTGATCCATATTTTATACGAACAAATTAATTTATAGCAAAATATTATGGATAAAAGGATAAATGATTTGAAGCAAGATTTTACCAAAGTAGTTGATCTCAAAAATGAAAACGTCAAGATGTTTGATACGTTAGATGTAAAGATAAAAAATTTAAAGATCATTTATGCCGAGTTTATTAAAAATAACAAGCAACAATTGTTCATTTTTGGATTGGATTCTTTTCACTTTCAAGGGAAACTAATTGACATTGAATACGACGACATGAAGCGCTTATATTACGCTATTACAAACAGAATTTATTGCGAATATTTTAAATTATACAAGATTGTGGTTGATTATATATTGGAAAACATTGACGACGATAAAAAAATGTTGGATTTGGTGAAAGTGAATAATAATTTCCCTGTGTACAAAGATTTAGAACCGTTTAAGCAATATGAATTTGAAATAATACAAAGCATTCATGAAACAATCGTGGGTCTATTAAACGCCATACACAATTATTTAATGCATAAAGAACACGACTTGAAGTTACATCAGGAGAAAAACGCGACTGGATTGAATATAGACAATTTTATTCAGACATTCAACTTCAATAATGTGGTTCTAAGAGAGAAGCTTGCCTTGTTTTTGAACTATATAGAGTTTTTTCATAAGTTGCACACTAAATATTTTAAGCGTTTTACGACGAAGATGCAGTTGTTCGTGAGTCAAATAAACCACGATATAAAATTTGAAGATTCAGCTGAATTAAATAAGACTAAAAGAAAGTCAATGCTTGATAACTTTGCAAATGATAACATAGATCAAAATATATTAAAAGATTTGAAAAACAGCATCGTTGGTGATAACCAAAAAACACCAACAACGCCACCGTCAACTCCAATTTCTGGAATCTTCCAATCCATTTCAGATGTTAATTTTCACGGAAAAATAGATGAAGAGCAACTTAAAGAAGTCGTATTAAAAATAGAAGAACAAGAAGAACCTCAAAAACAAGAACAACAAAAAGAAGAACAACAAAAAGAAGAACAAGAACCAGAAAAAGAAAAAGAACCAGAAAAAGAAAAAGAAGAACAACAAAAAGAAGAACAAGAACCAGAAAAAGAAAAAGAACCAGAACCCTCGGATGACGTCTCATTATTAACAACTGACAGCGAATCCAAGAAAGATGTTTCGTCATTGGCTTCTCAAGTTGTTGAACCTAAACCAAAGAGGAAATATAAGCCTAGGAAAAAGAAGGAAGATCTTTAAGTTGTTTTGGAATATAAATAAAAAATTGAACTAGAGTTAATTCGCCAAATATATTAGACAACCAACATGGAGCGCAGGATTAACAAGCTATTTGATAATTATATTACGACTTTCAAGGATAATATTCGCGACAAGGCGACTACTCTTGGAATTCAAAATGAGCAAACTAGCAATCTTTTGCAGTATATTTATGATTACGACCGACTTGTTCTGGCAAAGGAGGATTTTGCAAAGAGGAAGCGTGTTAAGAACGCTGTTCCTTACTGCGATCGTTGTGGAGCTAAGCGTGCGAATGGTGAGCAATGCACGCGACGAAAGAAGGAGGGTGATGAGTATTGCGGGACTCATATGAAAGGAACCCCGCACGGAGTTGTTGACACTCAGGAGGAAAACAAGCAGACGACGCAGAAGGTTGAAGTTTGGGCTCAAGACATCCAAGGAATTATCTATTACATTGATAAGAATATGAACGTTTATCAGGCGGAGGATATTGTAAGCAATAAGACGAACCCCAATATTATTGCCAAGTATGTAAAGAATGGCGAGGTTTACTCTATTCCCACGTTTGGAATCTAATTTGCGCTTAGGTTATAATAAAACAGAAAATAAAAATATAAACAAATTTTTTATATTTTTATTAATGGAAGAGAATCAACTGGAAGAGGATCAACTGGAAGAGGGTCAAGTGCAAGAGAATCAGAAATCAATCAATGCAACTGGAATAGATGGAATAGACGAAACGAGTAAAAAAATCCTCGTGGCTTCTGGAATTATTTTTAATAGTCAAGAGTATCCAGATGAAATACTTATTTTGCGGGATTCTCTCATAAACAACAATATTTATAAATCAATTGAAAAGGATATTATTGAATTAAAGAAGACGTTGAGTTCTTCTTCATTAACTAGTTTGCAAAAGGGTGCAGATAAAACTCAAAAATGGCCGTTACTTAATTTGGTTCGGCAAATATTGAACGTTTACGGTTATAAAATGATCCCAATAAGGAAGAGTGACGGTTACACCCTTGATGGAATTAAAAAGTTCAAAAGATATTTTCAAGTTGTGAAAAAAGATTAACCGAGTATAATAATATAAATATAACCCGACTAATGTAACTAAGTTAAATGATAATGTTCTTGAACGTTTTCACGACATTTGTTATGTTAAACCGGGCGAATGCGTTTAAAATGTTTCCTAGACATGCTCATTCTAATTCTCGTACCAAGTTCCAAACAATGAAGAAGGACGTGGGCGATTTAAAGTCATTGTCAAATTTTTATAAGCCCAAAACGGCAAACCAAGAGCGTTACGTAAGCCTATTAAATGACCAAAGCACAAAAATCCTATTTGCAGTTGGACCCGCGGGAACTGGAAAAACCATGTTGGCTTGCAATCACGCCATTAAAGAGTTGAAATCCGGAAATATTCAGAAGATTGTTATTACAAGACCGGTTGTTCCAGTGGAAGAAGAGGAAATCGGGTTTTTGCCTGGAAACATAAATAAGAAGATGGATCCTTGGACGCGCCCAATCTTTGATATTTTTTATGAATTTTATCAGAGACGAGACGTTGAAAACATGTTGTATAATAATGTTATTGAAATATCCCCGCTTGCATTTATGCGCGGAAGAACCTTTAAGCACGCGTATATTATTGCGGATGAAATGCAAAACAGCTCTCCTAATCAAATGTTGATGTTGACAACTAGAATCGGAGACGGAAGTAAAATGATAATTACAGGTGATTTAAAGCAATCAGATAGGGGAATGAATAGCGGGTTGTCTGACTTTATTAATAAATACAAATTGTACAACGATTATTTGATTCGCACCGGAAATGAAACTAAATATGGAATCAATATAGTTGAGTTGAATAACAGCGACATAGAGCGCAGCAAGATTATTGTTAAGCTTTTGGATATATACGACTTTAAAGAGCCTCCATCAATCCCAGTTCCTCAGCAAAAAACACTCGCGACGTCAAATTCAACCCTTCCTGTAGTAAAAAACTCCATTATTAATAGCAACAGTAATAACGACGCGGCGCTAATACCCATACAACACATGTCACCTCGCATTAGGGAATAAAAGTTTATCAACCGTTGTTCTTACACAAAAGAGTCTATGTAAGACTATTCCTAAAATGAATAACGTTACGGCGACATATAAAAACGAATAACCAGAAAAATGTGAAATTAAAATAGCTCCTAAAAGAGTCATAATTACATCCATAATCGCGACGCCAAACAACCTATAAGAATGAACGCCTTTTCCAGGTTCTCCGAGGGAATCTTTATACTTGCACAAGTCGGGCATTTATAATTTAATACAACTTTATTAAATTATAGTAAATTGCAAAGTCAATATAAAAATCAACTTAACGCCTTCTCGTTAACTTTTTCTTCTTATTCCTTACAACTTTTGTAGATCTTCGCTTTGCCTTGCGGTTGAGTTTAACAGTTGAACTATGTTTTTTCATGCGACGTTTCCTAGAACCAGAACCACCGAGTTCTTTCATAGGAGGTTCAAGTGATGGTATTTCAACTGCGGATCCTCCGCGATCAGATATAATAATGTTTCCAGTTTCAAGAAGGAAAATGAAACACTTTCTCTTAAAAGCGTCAATGGGTTCAGGAATTTCTATACTTTCTCGGAATATAGCTGCAACGTTGACCTTTTTAATAAAGTTTAAAAATAATTCGCTCTTTAACATTTTTTCACCTAATTCAATCTCCGCCTGAGAACGAGTTTTAATTCCAGATATGAAATAATTAAATACACCGGTTAAAAGTGAAACAGGTAAGAATTCTTCCGTTGACATGCCTAGCTCGGATTCGCAATACAATGTTCCCATTGTTGAATTTAAAGTCTCATCTGGAATAGGGCCTTGATCAACTTCAAATTCAAAGTTGGGTTGTGGTTCCGATTCTTGTGGTTGCGACTTTCCTTTTCCAACGTCAGCGAGGGGTTTTAAATATTTGCCTTTGGATTCCTGAAAAACGTCAAACATCCTAGGTTGCTGAACTGCTTCTCTTCCACCTTTTTGATCCATGGTTGTAATTGAATAAACGTCAAGATAAAATAGAAATTCCCTCAAACACACTCCAATGGCAAACGCGGCTGCGACTTCTATGGTTTCTTTGGATTTATATTCTTCAACTAAAACGTCTCTCATCGTCTCTAAAAATTTCAAATACTTTTGATACAACTCGTAATCAAGAGATTCGTCAATATTGTCATTGCAAGTAATTTCGTGAAGAGATTCCGCTATCATATAAATTGGCAATAATGGGTGAAATAAATAATTGGCATCCTTTAATAGTTCGCCCGAATTTCCCTCTTCATCTCCTTCTGACTGTGATAAGTTCAAATCTTTAAAAAACGCATCAAGCGAGAGAGAAGAACCGGCCCCACCAAACATTCGCTTAGCGGGAGGTGGTAAACTCAAAAGTGAATCACTTCCAATTGTTTTACCTCTAGAGGGTGGTGCCGGGGGAAATCCAGTTCCTTCACCCAATGATTCGGTGTAGTCTTCGTGAAATTTGTCTAATTTTCTCTTTATATTTCTTATTAAAACCGATAATTGTTTGGGGTTTCCCTTATAATCAAGCATCGCGTTCAATAAAACGTATGTGGCATCCTTGATATTGGTTTCAAAATCAGCGCCGAGCAATTTGGGTGCATTTCTAATAGGTATATTACTATTGTCTATTAGCTCACCTGGCTCAATGGGCATTCTGACTTTGTCTGAGTCTATTGTGGTCGGATCTGTTGGGTTGGCTAATTCGCCTTCAATTTCAGCCTGCTGTCTCTTAGAGTCTTCCACGTCGTCAACTGAATCCTTTACAATATCTCTCTTAACTCTTTCTTCAAGAGACTGCAATGAATCAATGGGTGTCGGTGAACCTGATCTTGGAGACACAGGTGCTTCAATGGCTTGATTTATCGCTTCATTCTTAATTCTAGTGAATTCTTCGTCATCGTCAACCATTGGGGCCTCTTTGATATCTTCTTTTGCAGAATTAACATTTTCAACCACTTCTTCTAATTTTTTCTCCAATTCCTCTGCAACCTTGCTGACTTCTTTTGAATCTTCAACTGGTCTACCCAAATCTAACGCTGGGTTGGGGTCCACTTCTGTTGCGTAGTTTAGAATAGCAAGTTCTCTTATTAAGTTTTCTGGGAAATTTTCTAGGCGTTTATTTATGGCAGTGGCTTGACTGTTTTCGGATATAATTTCATCTTCACTGAACGCGTCAAGTGCAACGGGCAAACCAGTTAATGAGTCGCTCACAGTAATTGTTGGGCTAGTTAATGTGTCTTCAATAACCGCGTCATAAAAAACTTCATCGTCTGATGACGGAATTGTAAACCCAAAATTTAAAAATATCTCTGCAATAAATCCTTGGGTAACTACTTTAAATTTTGTCAGACGAGGTTCAGACGTAATTTCTCTCGGCGTTTTTCCAACATTTTCAAGTATTGGCATCACTGATTGCGAAGTTATTCTTCTTTGAACTGACAGATATACATTGCATAAATAGTTTTTAACGTCGGCTGGTAAAAGAGTGAGGTTATATAAAAAGATGTTTTTGTCCGATTTGTAAGCAGTGCTTCCAATTAAATCTTTAAAAACCTCCCACAATCTACTATTTCCTTGCGTATTATCCCAGCTCCATCCACTCGCCAATTTTCTGTTTGGTGTTTTTTGAAAGTTGGTTATTGTTGTTCCAATATTTACTTTTAATGCGATGGGCGAAGTGTTGGTCGTGTATTTATTGAGAGATGTTTCTAATAAACTGATAGTTCCCATTATTGATGTGTATTCTGAAATGGCTGCATTTATTTGCGGTTTTAATGCGTCAAAAATTTCTGCCGAAGGTGGTTCCGCTCCAGGAGCAATCAAAGGAGCTATCCGTGCTAATAATTCTACTGTCTGCGATTGCAACCCTGCAATTTTTGGAACCAACCCTTCACTGACTTCGCCTCTCTCTGACAAATCTGGAAAATTTAACAACAAATAATCAAATAATAAACACAATTCAAATGTTTCGCACGTGAATTTAGTGAAATTTGTAGTGTTAAAAGGTTGATCCGGGGAAAAAACGTCTTGGAATTTTTCGCGAATTTGTCTTATTTGTTCGGGGTATTTTGCCGTAATGTTTTGTTCTCTGAATTGATTATAAACCGCGATCTGATTTACTTGAATGGAATTGTAATAAGCCAAAGAATCGCCAATTTTCCTTAAAATCTCGTTTAATTCTCTGCCTTTATTCTCTAAAAATCTGCGGTTTGCTGCATCGGCCGCGCCTGGAGACATTATTTTGAAAATATAACACGATTTTGTTGCAGTGTGGGTGTAAATGCAATCAACTCCGAGTAATAAAGCGAATGAGAGAGCCACTCTATCGTGAGTAACAAAATAAATTTTTGATATTTTTTTCTCAATTTCTTGCTCTCTTGGAGCCGTTCCGGGTGGATTGTATTGTTTTAATTTGCGAGATCTTAAAATTAAACAAGCCAAAACTTGCAACCAATCACCAGAACGCTTTTGTTGAAGCTTGGTATTGAATAAAAATTTGTTCTTTAATGTATCGCTTTTCCCTCCGAGCAATTTAATTGCTCCCAATAAAAGAGACGTTAAAAAGGTAATGTTGTTCTTCGTTTTACTGTCTTGAACGTTTTCTGGAACTGTTATTCTTGCGTCATTGGATTTAATAACTAAATTTGTTGTGTATTCCGTTTTCTTACCTTTTCTGTTTCTTTGAACTTCTGATAATTGAAAGTTGAAAGAGGAAAAAAATTTGTCGTATGGGTTAGTTGATTCGCTTTTCAAAAGATCTCCAGTATTTATATGTCTGTCGTAAGAATAGCTGTAATTTATAGATTCTGGTACATTTGGTTCGCATGCAATTAGTTCAACTCCATTTTTATAACCGGCTGACAAGGGGTCAAAAATTTTATCTGAAACGGCAGTTTTTCCTGCAGGGTCGTTGACAACTTCTGGAGTTAATACGTAATAAATTTTTTTCCTGTTTCCCTCTTCCATAACAGTTGGCCCATTTTTTAAAATAGTTAAAATGCTTACAGCCGTCGCGTCAATTACAATAGCGCTATCATTTTCCAAGCCCAATTTATCCGTAAAATCTTTTGCGGAAAGATATAATTTGCCAGCCTTCCCTTCTTCTCCTCTGCTGCTTCCGGATGCAACGACCAACGGTTTAACTGAATAGTCAATATTATTGAGTGTATTTATAGTATATTCGGGTTGCTCTGCTCCATATGCACCTGTGTTATTTCTAACAAGAGACTCGCCAAAATCGTAAATGGGCGCACCTTCTTTCGTTTTTACTACACTTGACAACGCTCTACCTTCGTCGTTGAATTTTCCCAAAGTTGTCACGCCTAATGGTAATCCTTCGCAATAAATTTCTTTATTTGATTCTATGACGTCCTTAAAACCTGTTATATCTTGATGAAAATCGTGCCAAGAATCTGTTGCCGATAGATTTGCTAAAACGTCTAGAATGCGATTTGAAATCTCTTCAACTCCAGATTCTGTGGTAGATTGTTTTTTTGCCTTATCTTTTTTTTCAGGCATTTTATTTTATATATAATATGTCGGCATAATTATATTTATGTTTTAACAACCGTTCTATAAATATAAATAATTTAAGAACATTGGATTTGCTCTTAAATTATGATTCATTTTAATAAGAAACCAGGAAAAAAGAATAAAATTACTTCTTATGAGCCTTAGCCTTAGAAGCCAATTCTTTATTCAGCTCCACAATAACTTGATTCTTCTCCGATTCAGTTAAATTGGATAATTTGAATTTCTTATACAACTTAGCAATGCCATTCTCAGGATCAAGAGTTTCGGTTATCATGTTATTGACAACCATTTTGCCTTGCTCCTCAAGGAGAATGTTATAAAGAATTTCGCCGGAGTAATCAGTTTTCTTGATTAACCCATTGTCAACGAGATCCACCAATTTCTTAGCTTTGACCATGGAACCCTTATGCAAAATTCGGTGATTCTGTGTAACAAGGGTTTTCTGAGAGGGAATGTTTTTGCCAAGCGCGTCCTTTTCAATGGATATTAAATGATCTTCATCAGAAACAACGGAAGTGACAGCGACAATTTTCTTGCCGCGAATAGTGTGTTTTAGTTCATCAATGTCATCAATGGCAATAATTCCTTGATCAGTGACAACGGGGGTTCCGACAGGGAAACACGTTCTAGATACAACAGGAATAGAAGGTCCATTGAAACGGGTAAAAATGGCATCATCATTGCGAGAACCAGAAGTGCCATTAAGGTCGGTAAATCCAGTAAGAAGAATATTAGAAGACGCGTCCAAAGTAGCAGCAGTGCAAAGGTAGTTAAAAGATGTATCTGTTGTGGCGTTATTAAAAAGCAAAAAACCTTTATTACCAAATTTTTTATTTAAATAACCAGTGGGTGTAATACAAAGAACGAACATTTTAAGACCACCTGTGTTAGGTCTAGAAGCTATCATATCTTGAATTTGTGTAGTCGTGTAACTGGTATTTAAAGTGTTAAATCTTCTATTAGGATCATTGCCAGATATAATAGTAGTGTCACTATAAGTGGCATTGGTGTGACCAATAATATAAATATTATTAGCAGAATCAGTAATAACGGAATGAACGTAATCAAGTGAGCCAATTCCAACATTAATATAAATTGTTTGTCCTCCACCATAAGAAGCAAACGATGTGTCGCCCGTTCCATTGGATAACACGCGGGTGAGGCCAATAAATCCATAAATGCAATGCGTTGCAGTAATAATTCGGTTTAAACTATCAACTGCAATAGTAGAGATATTGCCGTTATTGGAAATACCAAAACCCTTAATATAATTATTTATTTGATTGAAAGCCCCCCCTTGCGCAGTTCCAAAAGTTTGGTCAATAACTCCAGCACCCGTTATTCTAAAGACAACGCCAGTACTATTGTTATTATTACCATAAACTAAAATATTTTTACTAAGATCATATGTAATAGAATGTATGTGTGGTTGGAGAAGTGGCAATATAAAAATTCCAGGAACTTTTACAAAATTTAAAGGATTAGTAGTTACCCAAGAATCAGTTATAGGATTGTTATCAATGTAAGAAGGGTCTAACTGACCGTTTGATAAAAACTTATAAATCCAAGCTCCTTCGGGGCTTGGGGATAAAGAAGGGCTAGCATAAATATAAAATCCATTATCAGGAGTTACTAAAAAAGCATTGTGCCAAGGTTTCAAATATCTTTGATCCAATGATGAAATCGGGTAATTCCAATAGTCAGAAAGTGAACCATTCAATTGACCTTCACCGTATGCCATGTCACAATGAAAAGACAAAATACCATTGCCACCCAATAAATACCAATTGCCCGCAGTGGGTTGAAGTTCAATTCTGCTAAAGTTAGCAAAAGAAGTGTCACGTGTTCCATTAGACAAATAACGAAGAACAAAGTTTTCTCCTCTTCCATAGGCCAACGCTCCTAAAACAAGAATATTGCCAGAATTATCTACCGCGATATTGGTTCCATAATCGCGGGTATTAGTCATTAAATCGCTACTCCAACCCCAAGCAGGTGGAGCAATAAAAGGAATATTAGCGACAACGTAACCAGTACCATTAAAAGTAGTATCCAAAACACCAGCAGGAGTAAAACGAGCTATAAGAGTATTCCAATTGCTATTGCCGCAAATATCAGTAAAGCCAGTGGCAAGAACATTGTTGGAAGCATCTGTACAGCAGTGAAGGAAGCGTTGATTGCCGGGTAGATTTAAACTAGCTAAACCATTAACTCCAAAAGTCGTATCCACGGTAGACATGTTTATAATAAATAAAGAAAAAAACAATATGTACAGAATGTGTAAATAGCGTTGTTCGTGGTCTTATTCGTCGTGGTCTTCAAGATCAGAGTCGTCGTCATTAATAGGGTCAATAGAGTTAGTAGCAATATTGAAAACTCCAATACAATCCTGAGTAACAGGGTCATAAAGGAGGTTGTCTTGTGATTTCAAATATTTTTTGCCATTGAATTCAAAGCGCTTGACAGAGACGGCGGGTTCTTCG
>Ga0114968_10000126_pt1 | contig 57652 bp, 53 predicted proteins | sample M_130807_EF_Meta_FD_87020 | JGI IMG/M metagenome (GOLD analysis project Ga0114968, IMG submission 87020) | Freshwater microbial communities from Lake Montjoie, Canada to study carbon cycling - M_130807_EF_MetaG | ecosystem: Environmental > Aquatic > Freshwater > Lake | place: Lake Montjoie... | reverse complement strand
GTAGTTTATAAATTTTAATTTATAGCTTTTTATAATATATATTTAACACCAATAATTATAGCACAATATAAATATTATTGTAAAACTCACTATTCAATACCTCATTAACGTTTTCAAGATTTTTATAAAATGTATGGTTTAGGTTTTTTATAATAACCGAATAAAATAATAAAATCATTAACCCTAAAATCGGCGGGTTAATATTAAAAAATCTACAAAACGTAGTAAAAAGTATTTAAATAAAAGAAAAATAAAGTCTAAAAGTACGTTAAAAAAAAATGGTAAAAAAATATATGGCGGAGTCAGACTTCCTTTAAAACCCAAACCTTTTTTAGAAATTCAATTTGATTTATTTGTTGACGAACTTAAATTAACTCTTGATAGGTACGAAACCGATGATAATTACGTTGAAAACCATGATACTGCTAAAGTACAAAGTTTGCTTGAGAGCTTAAATGATATATTTAATCTTGATATAATAGATGATGATTTAAAGATGAAATTTATAGAAGATTTTTTAACGAGGTTTAAAAAAGATAAAAACAAATTTACAAATTTAAAACAATATTATGATAAATTAACCAATTATATCAATTATATTAAGAATATTAATCATGGTGATCCGGATAGTGAGGTTAACCCATTAAGACCTATACGTGAAAGGGTTAAAACGTTTGAAAGGGTTAAAACGTTTGAAAGGGTTAAAACGTTTTTTACTTCATTATTACCTCAAAAACATTCAGGTAGTGTTTATCCAGATCCACCTCCTTCACTTTTATCTCATTCACCTCCTTTACATTCACCTCCTTCGCATTTACGAAGTGTTTATCCAGTTTTATCTCATTCACCTCCTTCACATCCTTCACTTTTATCTCATTCACCTCCTCCGCATTCACTTAAAAAAGGAAGTGTTCATCCAGATCAACTTCCTTCACATTTACCTCATTCACTTCCTTCACTTTCATCTCATTCACCTCCTCCGCATTCACTTAAAAAAGAAAGTGTTTATCCACTTCCTTCACATTTACCTCCTTCACTTCCTTCACTTTCATCTCATCCACCTCTTTTACTTTCATCTTATCCACCTCCTCCACCTCCTCCACCTGAAAATGGTGGAGGAAAAACTAAAAAAGAAATAATTAATGAATTAATAGAAAGAGGAAAATATGATGAATGGGTTAGAGAAGGTCGTTTATTTGGAATAACAACTAATATTTTCCAATCAAATTATAGACCATCCGCAAAATATGAACCTTCCACGTATTATAATATTGATGGAAATCCTGTAAATGTATATATGGTTCAAAATACGTATAAGCCTGATGTAGATAATATTGCGGTATTTAAACAATTTATTGTAAATGACCCAACCCATGTGAACCAATCAACATATAAAATTGTAAATAATAGTGAAACATTATCTACTAATGGATTAGCAAGTTGTACTGGGTTAGCTATGATTATTGGAACTAAAAAATTTATGGCACATTTAGACGCATCAACCGAAACACCCCCAATTATATCGGCTATTAGAGAAATCATTACAAACGAAAAAATAGTAGCCGATGATTTAACACCTAATATTTATACGGGTCGTCTTAATAGTTCTATTACGTTACAAAAAGCAAGAGATATATGTTCATCACTGGGAATTCCAGAAATAAATTATAAAATATCAGATGTATGTTTGTTAGACAAAATTAGTATTTAACCCGCGAATTTAATGGTCTATTATTTATTTTAATCGGTTAATATTAAATACTACACCATAATTTATTTCAAATATTTTAAAATAGGTAAAATATTTGATTTTTGTAAAAATGACGAAATTATTAAAGGGTTAAATGGGTTTTATTTAATTGAATTAATACACATACCATGTAGTATACGCATTTGAATATAAAACAATATTGAAACAATAGTATTTACACCAATACCTAAAGAAGTATAACGATTAAAATCCTTATTTATACTCATATTGTAACTAATAAAAAAAAAAGAACCAATAAAAATGGATATAAAGTAATAAATAGAAAAAAAGTAAAAATATACACACCAGTCTTTACCTAAAGGACCATACAAATAATTCATAATATCTGACATTATATATATTAGGTACAAAACAAAGTAAAATATTTAATTATACCCCCCCACCCAAATAAAACTGCTAAACTATATAAAAAGTATAATTTTATTACACAATTACCATTACTATAAGTAATATATAAATTATATAATAGTATTAAAGTAATATTTTAACCCTTTGCCAATTATATCGACAAATTTGTCGGTAAATGAATTTTGTGTTTTGTAATGATATTTATATAGTTAATACCATTTATGGTTTCATTTTTTATTACAATATAAGAAAAAATGAAAAAAATGAAAAAATGAAAAAAATAAAAAGTCCAGAAATGGCAAAGGGTTAAACTAATTGTAATATTGCGTTTTATGTAAATAAACTATTTTAATTTATATTATAATACTTTGTTGTCCATGAAAAAACATATATTGTAATTTTAAATCTGTCATTTCCATTATTTTACATTTTTGTATATTTTTTCTAACATATTGAGCAAATTCCACTTCGGGATATGTTATACAATCATAATTAAAAGATTTAATATATTTACATTTAATTGCGAATAATCCTAAAGCACTATTATAACACTCATATTTTTGAGTACATACATTAAAAAATTTAATAAAAGCATCATAATTAGTATTATTTAGTATAATATTAAAAAAATCCATGCTTAATATTTTATATCGACCTGTTAACTTAATAATAATATCGTCGTCTTTAATACCGTATAAGTTAATTATATATTTAATATCTTGTAATTCATTTACTCCTTTATGAGAATAATTATTTTTATTATGATTTGTATATACAACATCACAATTACTAAATTGTTTAAACTGGTCTAAATAAGTTTCTCTTAACCCATTGTTTTCAACAATAATTGGTTTAATTAATATGTTATTATTTAATATTTGTAATACATTTGTAATGCTATCCATGTATGTAAATTGTCTTTCTTCAAACCGAGACTGATTAGTTTTATCATATAAGGAAGTAGTAATTATTAAATATAACATTTGTATAAAATAATATAAATTGTATAAAATGATATGTTTTTATATTACATTCTTATATTACCGTACGCGCACCTCCCCCACCCCATTTTACATAAACTGACGGTTTTGGTACACCCACTTTTCTTTTCTTTTTTTTACAAAAACCGGCTGTTTTTATAACTATAGAATATAAAAATATCTATTATTTATAAATAATGGATAATGATAAAAGCAAACGTATTAAATTTAATTACTCTAAAAATAAAAATAGTACCGATTCAGGGGGAATTGACGCCCCCCCCTCATTCGACGGTAACTCCGAATTCAAGTTTGAAAATGAAACTCGGGAAAATACTACCATACCCGATCAAACCACTGATAATACTAAACACTCATCCAATAAAAGACCTAGACATGAATCCTTTGATTTCGAAACCGTAAATACAGTTACTTGGAATATAATAAATAAATACTTTGAAGATAATCCGCATTGTTTAGTTTCCCATCATTTAGAGTCTTATGATGACTTTTTTAAAAACGGAATATATAAAATTTTTCAAGAAAAAAATCCCGTAAAAATATTTTCCGGTTACGATGAAACAATAAATGAATATCGGCATCAATGTGAACTGTATTTTGGTGGAAAAAATGGCAATAAAATTTATTTTGGAAAACCAAATATTTATGACAAAGAAAATGAACATTATATGTTTCCAAACGAAGCTCGATTACGAAATATGGACTATTCGATGACAATACATTACGATGTAGATGTTGAATTTATTGATATATTAAAGGAAGGTGAGTTACCAGCGTTAGTAGGAGGTAGTGGAATGAATATATCAGATTTAATGGGTGGGAGTAATGACAATATAAATGAAGATATTGAAGGGGGGGGTAAATATACCAATTTTAAAACTGGAGGGGGTGATGTAAATAATGAAAACGACTTCCAAAATTTAAAAATAATTGGAGGTGCTCCCAAAACAGGAGCACCCACAAACCCACGAAAAAAAAAGAAAACAGTTAATGTTGCGGACGTTGATCCGAATATGGCATCTATAATTATGGAAGCAACCTCAAAGTCGGTTGTTAATAATATTCAAAGAAGGCAAATGACTCTTTCCAAAATTTACTTGGGTAAAATTCCTATAATGGTTCAATCAAGTTTTTGTATATTAAATGGAATGCCAAAAGAAATTCGTTTTAATGCGGGAGAATGTAAAAACGATATGGGAGGTTATTTTATTATTGGTGGTAAAGAAAAAGTGGTTGTTCCACAAGAAAAATTTGCCGATAATATGTTATATATACGTTCTTATCTGGATGATGAAAACCCGGAAGACGAAATAGAACCGGGTGATATAAAATACCTATATAGTGCTGAAATTCGTTCAGTAAGCGAAAATTCTTCTAAACCTATACGTACATTTTCTATTCGTTTGGTCGCACCTTCAATAAAATACACAAATGAAAATATAGTGGTTGCCATTCCAAATGTTCGAAAACCGGTTCCTCTTTTTATTCTGTTTCGTGCTCTTGGATTTATTAGTGATAAAGAAATTATTGAAATGTGCCTTCTTGATATAGAAAAATATGAGTCTATAGTTGATTTATTTATCCCATCAGTTCATGACGCAGGTGGTGTTTTAACACAATTAACTGCTTTAAAGTATATTGCGTCACTAACAAAAGGAAAAACGATTACACACGCAATTGAAATTTTAACCGATTACGTTCTTCCACATATAGGTGAAACCAATTATACCCAAAAAGCATACTATTTGGGATATATGGTATTTCGGCTTTTTTCTGTAAAACTGGGGTTTGAACCCAAAACGGATCGCGATAATTTTAAATATAAACGTGTAGAATTAATTGGAACACTTATATACGAACTTTTTCGCGAATATTACAATATTCAACAAAAAGAAATATATGTTGATTTTGAAAAAACCCTGTATTACCACCAAAATTTGTATGAAACCGATTTAAAATCGTTGATTGAACAAAATTACAGAAACGCGTTTTCTGAAAGAACTCTAGAACTAGGATTTAAAAAGGCGTTTAAAGGAAATTGGGGAGCGTATTCGCACACCAAACGTGTAGGTATTGTACAAGATTTAAACCGTCTTTCATTTAATACATATATTAGTCATTTACGTAAAATTACTCTTCCAATTGATTCCGGTCTTAAAATAGTTGGCCCTCGTTTACTTCATAATTCGCAATGGGGATTTATAGACCCCATTGATACACCAGATGGTGGAAATATTGGTCTTCATAAAAGTCTCGCAATTACAACGCAAATAACTCGCGGGTTTTCAAGAGAACCGTTGTTATTATGGTTACGTGAAAATATTAATCTCATTTTATTGGAATCGTGTAATCCGTTTGAGGTATCAAAAATGACCAAAGTTTTTGTAAATGGATACTGGGCAGGATGTGTAACTAAACCATTTGAAACTGTGGAAAAAATAAAACTATATCGCCGTCATTCTCTTATTCCAATATATGTAAGTATAACATTTGATATTAAATATAATACTATTTATATTTACACAGACGATGGGCGATTATGTCGTCCTATTTTCTATGTTGAAGAGGATGAAAAAAATTTAACAAAAACGTTACGACCAAAAAACCCCCCTATTGCTAGTTTTGAAAAAAATGATGAAACCTTGCGTAAATTAAAAGACGGTGATTTTCAGTGGTCGGAGTTGGTAGCCGGGTTTCAACAAAAAACAAATAAAAAATTCAGTCTTTATAATGGAAAAATATATACTGTTGAAGAATTATATGGTTTAAAAAGTGGAAAAATTTCAGATGATAAACGAGCAATAATAGATATTATTGATAGTAGTGAAACTGAAAATACAATGATTGCTGTAAATTACGATGATTTAAAAAACAAAACATTATTAAAATATACTCATTGTGAAATACACGAATCATTATTATTGGGGGTAATGTGTAATCAAATAGCTTTTCCAGAAAACAATCCGTTACCACGAGATTTATTTTCATCGGGACAGAGTAAACAGGCATGTTCATTGTATCATACCAATTATCAAGTTCGAATGGATAAAACAGCGGTTGTATTAAACTACGGACAGCGCCCCCTAATTAAAAGTCAATATTTAAAGCATATTAATAATGAGGAAAATCCGTATGGAGTAAACGCTATAGTTGCTATTATGTGTTATACAGGATACAATGTAGAAGATGCTATATTAATTAATGAAGCGTCGATAAAACGTGGACTATTTCAAACAACGTATTATTCAACTTATGAAACACACGAAGAAAAATCCAAAGAAGGTGAAACGGTAGTTGATAAACAGTTTTCAAATATCGAAAGTGATATATCGGTTACAGGAACAAAAGCCGGGTATGATTATAGTAAATTGGATTCATCTGGTCTTATTCGAGAAGGAACTTATGTAGATGATAAAACAATTTTAATTGGTTTAACTGCCAATAGTGGGTTAGGTGACGGTAAACGAATTGATAACTCAAAAAAACCGAAAAAAGGGCAATTGGGAGTGGTTGATAAAACTTTTATTACAGAAGGGGAAACAGGTGAAAGACTCGCAAAAGTTCGTATATGTGAACAACGAATTCCTACACTTGGTGATAAATTCGCATCTACTGTTGGACAAAAAGGAACAATTGGAATGGTTATTCCTGAATCCGATATGCCTTTTACAATTAACGGAACACGACCAGATATGATTATTAACCCACATGCTTTACCATCCCGTATGACAATAGGTCAACTTATATCATCTATTACTGGAAAGGCATGTTTAATGTATGGCGGGTTTGGCGACTGTACCGCGTTTAATCAGCGTGGAACAAAAGTACATTTTTACGGTGAACAACTTTCGCGGGCAACGATGAATGGTTCACGAACAATCAACGAAGATCTTTTAAAGTCGGGTTTTCATTCAAGTGGAAATGAAATAATGTATAATGGAATGACAGGTGAACAAATCGAAAGCGAAATATTTATTGGACCGACGTATTATATGAGACTTAAACATATGGTAAAAGACAAAATTAATTATCGTGCTTCGGGCCCGCGTTCAAATTTGACGAGACAACCAGTAAGTGGACGGGCAAATGACGGTGGACTTCGAGTTGGGGAAATGGAAAAAGATTCGATACTTTCACATGGTATGTCGGCGTTTTTAAAAGACGCGATGATGGAGAAGGGTGATAAATATTATATGGCGATTTGTAATCAGAGTGGGTTAATTGCTATATACAATTCTTCTAAAAACCATTTTTTGAGTCCGGCAGTGGATGGCCCATTAAAATTTACAATTGATTTGGAAAATAAAATGCATTTAGAAACTGTTTCGCGTTTTGGACGAAATTTTAGTATTGTTGCTGTTCCTTACGCATTTAAATTATTTATTCAGGAAATGGCAACGATGGGGGTTCAGTTACGACTTATTACAGATGATAATATAAAACAGTTTGAAAACTTGTCATTTGGTGGAGTAGAAGGGGAAGAAAATGAAGGCAAAACAAATACTATAAATTTTAAAGAATATTCAAAATATATTACGGAAAGATTGCGAAATCCAACCGCAGAGGCAAAACCATTTAATCCGTATCAACCATCTGAAATAGAAAAAATGGAGTTGAATACAGATGATATAGAAACAAACAGTTTCTTTGATAAACCGTTTTTTAATTCTCGACCAAACACATCGATTCCACCTTTTGTGTCCCCTCCCACGACTCCAAATTTTAACCCATTCGATTATGAAGATTTAACAAACCAACCAGTAACACAAACAACTGGCTACTCTCCACCTTATCCTGATAACTCACCTATTTATTCTAAACAGTTTTTGCCGTATACGGAAAATATACAAAATGAACCCGGTTTATATAATTTAGGAGATTTAGTACATTATAGAAACGAAGTAAATCCAGGTAAAGTTTATAAAGTAGAAAATATAACACCAAAATATATTACTATAGTAAACAAAGATGACCCAACTATTAAGGAAGATATGAAAATATTAACTATTGAAGAGGCAAAACTGGATTTATACCCTTTTGTTGTAATGAAAGAAGGAATTAATCAAACTCATAGTACTAAAATACCAGCAGAATTCTTTGGTGGTTGGGGTGGAAACGGTGGGAGTACTGAATATGGTGGCGGACATACAAATTTACCATACGGACAAGATAAAATAATGGGTGGAATTGGGGGCGGTGTTGGTGGCGGAAATGGTAATATTAATATTACCCCAATTATTCATCTTGGAGGAATGGGTGAAAGTAGTAATAATGAAGGTATTTGGAATGGTGGAAATATAAACTCACGTATGGGTGGTGGAGAAAGTGTTTTATCTAATAATCAACCTATAAAAAAAATGGGCGGCAATAATAGTAATTTAAACGAAAATACAGGTACATTAGATCGTCAAGAAAGTGAATCAAATTCTATATTAGGAGGTTTAAAATCAGTTGGTGGTATTATTGTTAAAAAATTAATGGATGGTTAACCTTTCATATAATCGGCAAAGGGTTAATATACTTTGTAAAAAATATATATAATATAATATATGTCTGGTAACGCAGAGAGTATTTATTATACAACTACACAATCATTACTACCAAATATTAACTATAGAACGTGGAGTATACAACTTTTATTATTAGATAGTTCTAGTAATTATATATATTATTCTTCTTCTGGATATTTAAGTAAACTTTTAACTTATTCGCCATATACTAATACTGATATTAATACTGTCTACTATACTGGATCTGGATATTTATTTACTCAATGTCCAGTAAACTGGGTGTTTTATAATAATAAATGTGCTATTAGCGTAAATAAATATGGTGGTCAATGGCAAATTGCGGATATATCTGGTGTTTATACTACTTTAAATAGTATAAGTGGTGTGTGTGGTGTAGGTTTGTATAATAACACTATTTATGCTGTAGTTTTACCTAACACTACTGTAACTAATACTATTGCCGTATATTCTTGTCCATTATATTTAACTAATCCAAGTAATCCTTTTAATACTACAACTCCAACATTTACACGAGTATATGATAATTTTACTGGACTTAATGTGGTTAATTATTCAGCTTATACTGTTGGAGGTGGATTATGTACATTTGATACATGTGGTAATTTATATATTACATCATATGGTACAGGTGTGTATGTATATCCAGTTGGTTCATCTCAAACTACAACTCCAACCCAAATAATTAGTTCTACTAATAATTATACAACTATAGTATATAGTAGTTATTATAATATTTTGTATATAGCTAAGTTTATTACTAGTAGTTATAATATAGATTTATATTATACTAATGGACAATTACTTAAATTAAATTACATAGTGGGTAACAGTACAAACGGGCTTCTTGACCAAAAAACTAATTCTTATAATTTTCCTTTACAAATGTGTGTTGATAATATGGGAAATCTTTATACTGGGTCAAATACAATAGGAATATATTATCAAACTAAAATATTGTGTTTTAAAGAAAATACCCAAATACTAACTATTAATGGTTATAAATTAATTCAAGAATTGAAAAAAGGTGACCTTGTTAAAACACTTACCAATGGATACAAACCCATTTACAAAATAGGATATAGTATACTTAAACACGATCATTCGGAAGAAAGAAATAAAAAGCAACTATATAAATGTTCAACCGAAAATTATTCAGATCTCTTTGAAGACTTGGTAATTACAGGTTGTCATAATATATTGGTGGATGACTTTAAAGACGACGATGAACGGGAAGAATCCAACGTAGTAAACGGAAAACACGGGGATTGTATAACCGAGGGAAAATATAGATTACCTGCTTATGTAGATAAACTAGCAAGCGTTTATGAAGTATCCGGATCTTATATAATTTACCATTTCGCATTGGAAAATGATGATTACTATATGAATTATGGTGTTTATGCTAACGGGTTATTGGTAGAATCTACCAGTAAACGATTTATAGATGAAAATACTATGACGGAAATAGTCTAAAATATGTTATTACACATATTATTACACATATTATTACACAATATTTAATTAGCCTTTTAATGTTTTCGACATTTTTACAAAAATCAAATATTTTACTTATTTTAAAATATTTGAAACGTTGTATAATGTAGTATCTTATATTTACCGATTAAAATAATAAAATAATTAACTATGAAATCCGCGGGTAAAAACGTTAAAGGGTTAAGTAAAATACTTATATAGTATATGGTTTTTATTAGTTGGATACCTTAATTTTGTATTATAATAACGCGTTGTTATTATGTTATATATAAATAAACCAAAAAATACACCCCCCGCAACTACCCTGTAATTTGTTGGTATAAACCAATTTTTTAGTAACAAATAAAAAAATGTAAAAAACATTATTCCACCAGACAAATACAAAGGCACAGCCTGGTAATTTTCAAAGACAGCATATAAACATGGATGAAAATTCGTTTGGTATTTATTATATTCAACTCCATAAAACCGCAATTCATGGTAAGAAAGAATACAACAATCAAAGAAAATCCACGAATAAGATAATAAAATTGCCAATATAATGTATATAACCGCATCTAAACCCTTTTCTTTAAAAATTAATAAAAATAGGGCAAAGTATAACAAAAATAAATAATGTAAATAACGTGTAACAAATAATCCAACCATATTTTTAATAGTTAATTTTTCAACTTTACTTAATCTGTTTGTCTTTTTTCTTTGAATTTCAAAGAAAAAAGAAGATATAGTTAATACTAGTGTTATTAATAATAAAATTACGTACGAGTTAGTCATATATATAATACAATTATATATTGTTTCCCCAATTACTCATAATTTGTATTCGATCTTTTAGTACCATATACATTTGTAATATTATTACGGTTGCTCCAAAAAGCACACCATAATAAGAAGTTTTAAACCGATTTATAACTAATATAAACCCTATTGTCATTACAACTATTTGAAAGAAAATAATATAATCTGTTGAATCACCTACAAATACACGTAAATGTGGATGTAAAAGACCGGTCTCTCCTAAACTACTATTTTGGTTATAAAATGACATTTCCCAATTTGAAAGAATACAGTCATTCGCAAAAAGCCAATGTAAAATTAATACAACATACAGACATAAATAGTATATATCATATTTTTCATTAAAAATAAAATAGTATAATGTAAAAAATAGGGATGTCATATAATGTAAAAAACGCACAAAGAGAATAGAAAATGTAGGACAAAGTGTTTCTTCTCCACAATACTTTTTATGAAACGGTGCCTTCATTTCAACAATATTTGAAATGAAAGATAAAACAACAGAAATACCGATTATCAAAGAAACAGAATAAAAAATGGAAACTTTTTTATTTTTAATACTTGTAATATAATCCAAAATTAACAACATTATATATTATATAAACATATTTATTAATGTTTAGTTATTTTTTATACACATACCCTGTAATAATCGTATTTTAATGCGGAAATACTTTCTCGTTCAAAACGACAAATGTCACCCGGTCGTAAAAATACGGCCTGTGCTTGTGCGTCAAACCTGCTAATTTCGGGAATTTTACTTATACTATTTATATTATATTTTGTCATAAAAGCTTCTTTTTCGTTTGAATTTAAAATATAAATAGGTGGAACGAGTCGATGATTTAATATATTAAATTGAAGCCGACGAATATTAAAGACAACAATGAAAATACCTTCTTTTTCATACAAATATTCCACTTTTGCTGTTATAGATTCATTTGGTTCGTTTTCAACAATAATAATAAGCGTGTCTTTTTTAGAAAGAGTGGTTTCTAAACTCTCTCGTCCGGTGCTAGTAGAATCCCCTACACGTTCCCCGCTAGAAGATGTAAACAAATCCTCGACAATATCATCTAATACCGGCGCACGAAGTTGTTTGGAATCCAAATAATATTTTATATATATTTTACGTAAATCGGTTTTATTTGTTACAAACATATCTAATTGACCAGTTGCTGTCATTGCGTCAATTTCATTAATGTTAAAATTATCGTAGTCTTCTGTATCATAACCCTGCTTGTTTAGTAGTTGTATAATAGTTGTTCGTGATTTGTAAATACTAATAATTTTATTGGTTGATGCCATTTTTACAATATATTATATTAAATATGTTTATATATTTATGTATTTAATTTTTAATCAATTTTTTATAAGTGCGGTAAATTCCAAAAACAACAGGTATTTATGAACGCCCCCCCCCCCTTCTTACTATAATTATAGTTAAATCCCTATTTGAAAATTTCGTTTTATAGTTTCATTTTTTTTTATTACAAAATAAGAAAAAATGAAAATTTATAAGAAAAAATGAAAATTTATAAGAAAAAATAAAAATTTTAAAAGTTTAGAAATGGAAAAGGGTTAACCTTTATTTGAAGAAACTATTATACCTATAATTAAAAACCCAATAGCAATACCTGAAATAGCATATATATTATTATTATAATTCAATATATTTATTGAATCTTCTAATATAGCATCTTTTAAATTTGGTATAGTTTCTTTAAAATTAATATTTTTTTTATATAATAAATTTCCGCTATTATCTATTATATCATATTTAGTATTTAAATCTTTAAATTCTGTATCAGAATAACTAGTATAATTTTCTTTAAAACTATTACCAATAACTTTAAATTCATCATTTTTTTGTGTAATTTTTGGCAATGGGTCTACTAAATTTGTAAAATTTTCTATATAACCTTCCAATAATTGAAAAGGTTCTATATTAAACTGGGTATAATTCATATTTAATATATTATACAATATTTATATTTATATTTTAACTACAATATAATATATCATAGTTGTTGCTAAAACTGTCCATAAAATTCCGGTAATAACAGAAGAATCTACCATTGATTTTACACTATATAGTGAATCATAATCATTTGTATATAATTCGTATAATTTTTGTTCTAAATTATTTCTATCCTTTAAAATATTATTATATGTAGTTGTATCTAGTGTATCTAGTCCTTCAACCACCTGGTTTGAATTATATGTTTCAATAATTTTGTTTAATTTATCTATACCATTAGTTAATCCGAATAAAGTTTCACTTAAGGTATTTTTAATTTTTTGTGGTTTTTGTTGGTACGTTGTATAAGCATTGGTATAAGTTACATATTCACGTTCTTTATTGGTATTGACGGTTTCGCTAGTTTTATAATTATAAAAATCCATATTTATATATAATATTTTATGTTTTATATTCTCGAAATATAATAAATGACAAAAACGCAATACCAATTCCTAAATTAACGCTCTTTAATACTTCTGTATTGTAAAATGAATTCATATCTTGAAACCTACTTGTAGATACCGAATGTGTAGTTTGTATTTCTTTTAATGTATCATATTTTGTTTTATTTATACATATTTCATTTAATACGGCACATTTTAAATCTTCATCAGTGGTTGTACTAGATGTATTACATTTTGCTTTTGTTTGTTTGTTTATTGTAAAAGGCTGTTTTTCTTTACAATAATTTTGTGTATATTCAACATCTAATATATTTTTAAATACGGTTTTAGCAATTGAATTACAATAAAAATCGTTTTCATTATATGAAACTATAAATTGATTTTGTGGATTGGTTTCTTTGTTCATTTATATAATATTATTTGTTATTATTGAATAAATTTTATAAAATGTATAATTATTTTTTTTAATTTTCTTAAAAAGAATAACAAAATACTATAACATATTATACTAAGATAATGTCAGCTGAAACAGTCACTGCGAATAATATTATAAAAAATGAAAACGATAGATTAATTAAAAAAAAACAAAGTGTTGATAATGTTCTTACTTCTAAAGAACGTATGATTCAGTTAAATACAAATTATATTGAAAGAAAAGCACAATACCAAAAAATGCTGATAGCTGTTATAATTGGTTTAGCAGTTTGTATAGCTGTTTATATAATAAACAAATTTATAGTTATACCGGATGTTATATTTTCTTTAATTTTAATTATTACAATTGTAGGAATTGCTATATATTGTTTTAGTATTTACATAATTATTGTGAATCGAGACCCTATGGATTTTAATAAAATTAATAAACCGCCTCCCGCTACATTAACGCCGATTGAAATTACTAAAGCAAAAGAAGCGAATTTAGCAGGTTCGTCAAATGGTAGTGCGGATTTATTAGGAATTTTAACGGGGGCGTGTTCGGGTAGTGAGTGTTGTTCTAAAACTTCAAAATGGGATGTTGATACGCAACTATGTATAAGTAGTACTGATACTTTTCAAACATTATTTAACAATGAACCTGTATTTAAAGTTGTTAATCAGAATATAAATACAAAATTTTTTACACCATTCGAATTTGACCAATATTCAATTTATTAACCCTTTAAATTTTTTACAATCTTCAAAAATATAAAATCATATAGTATATTAACCCTTTGCCGATTATATCGACGGATTTGTCGGTAAATGATTTTTGTGTTTTGTAATGATATTTAATATAGTTAATACCATTTATGGTTTTAATACCATTTATGGTATTATTTTTTATTACAATATAAGAAAAAATGAAAGAAAAAATGAAAGAAAAAATGAAAATAATTAAAAGTCCAGAAACGGCAAAGGGTTAAATATTTTATAAAAGTAAAATATTTGTAAAATTTATAAAAATTAATTCTATGATTTCTGTATAATATATATAAATGGATTATTATTCGGAATTATCCAACGAAATTAAAAAACAAAATTCTACATTAGAACAAAACATAAATGAAATTAAACAAAAATATAGCACTGATGACCAATTATTTAACTATATAGGCACAAGTTGGAATTCGGTAATTAGTTTAAATGGAGTATTATTAATATTATACTATATTTTGTTTTTCGGAACGGCTATAATTTTATTTATTTCAAAAAAAAATAATATAAGTATATATTTAAAAATTGGTTTAATAATTTTATTAGGTATTTTTCCTTTTATTTTTTTATGGATAGAAATAACATTATGGGAAGTAATAAAATATATATGGTCATTAATTAGTGGTAAAGTATATTACAAAGGAATAGATGGTCGTGCTAACAACTTATACTACTAAAACACGCGGAAAATATTTACAATTAACATTTACAATTCCTGTAAATTAACATCACATGCGGCTTCTTCGTCACTGTCTTCCGCATGTGTTTCGCCATTTATAATTGGTATAAACCGAACTCCTTTCCAAATACCTCCAACATTTTTACTAAATCGTTTGTCCATAGCAACAGTGAGATCTTTAATACCATTCATTTTACCACCGCCTTGGTTTATAGCAAACCATTCTTTGTAATCCGCGCTTAGTTGACCCTTTGTAATACATCCTACCGTATGAGACTGTATTCTTTCAAATAAATAACTACTTATAACGTCTTGTCCTTGACGGTAACTTAATGTAGATGACGTAACTTCTATACAGTCCTCCACATCACCACCTGTTTTATACGCTATTTCAATCAACATTGCCGCAAAAACTTCCTTCCATCGATAAAATTTTTCTTTAATATTTTTATCTAGTTTAAACTGATATGGTTTTTCTGGATCGTCGCTGCGTGGGTTTTCTGTAAAGAGAGATTTAAAGTCAACTACGCGAATACGTCGCCATGTTCCATGATCTTGTGATTTAATTTCCATAAACTCATTTGAACATACTACTAATTTAAATTGTGGTATAAATGTTTTTGCTTCAATCATAAACGGCGCACGTCCGGTAAGCGGGTCTCCACCTGATATTTGTTTCATAATTCCTTCATTAATACGGTCGCCTTTAGATGGCTCTTGCATAACCGCATAACGAATACCTTTAAGTTGAACAATTTCAGGTGATACACCTCCTATTTTTGTTCGTTGTTGAGTAATAAGAGTAAGAGGAACATCGCCTTTATATTGTCCTAATACTTGCTCCATTAAATTTACCAGTACAGATTTTCCGTTTTGTCCGACACCAATATACATATTAAATGTTTGGTTTGTGGTTGTTCCAATTAAGGTTGAAGCTAAATGATGCCACATATAACGATATAGTCCCTCATTTGGAAACAATTTATGCATAAAATCTTCTATTTCGTCAATAATTTCTTTGTCACGAAATTGGTTTAATTCTCGATACTCAATTCCGGTCGATTTAGTTAAATAATCTTCCGGATTTCCTCTTCTTGCTCGTTTTTCTTTAAAATCAATAACACAATTATTAAAACACATAAGGTATGGGTTTGAATCGATTTTAATTACAAAGTCGCCATCGTAAAATAGTTCTCGTGCTTCACGCATAATATTGTTTTTATCATTGGTTTTACCAAATCTTTCCGTAATTGTTCCTATGATATGTAATTTGCGTTCAACTTTTTTCTTCATTGGATCGCCTTCCGGAAGAGTCGATTTAAACCGTAATAATTCGCTTGCTTTTTTAATGTAAAGTCCTCTTAAATTTTTTGATATTGCCGCTCGTAGTGAAGTTCCTGAATCAATTTCAGCCCATGAATTGCCGTTAAATTTAAACCATATATTGTTTTTTATACTTACACATACGTATTCTTCTTTATAAAGAAGATATAAAACCATTGCCAGATCGTAATCGGTAAACCCCATTATTTTATTGTCATCGTCATTGGAAATTGATACCGCATGTTCAAGTGTTTTATTTATATACGCGTTAATACTATTACTTACAATCTTTTTATATTCATCATGATTGTCATTTTTTGCCCAATACATTATGGAACGAATAGTAAATCCATCTTGGTCTTTTTTATCAAAAGAACACCATTTATCATATAATGAATTAATATCCATTGTTAAATTAAATTGCGGCGACTTAGCACTAAACGCAAGCCATACAATAAAGAGTCGATTGCTTATATTACGTAAAGCCCATCCAACCCGTATCCATTTTGAGAAAGAACCTTCACCATAGTAACTTTTTGGTAAAGCCATTGTATATTCGTACGCATCACGAATATTATATTCTGTTAATTCAAGAGAATCAATAAATCGTACTATACAATTATCAAGCTGTTCTTTTGTCCGAATATTGAGTATTTCTTCTATTCTTACGGTTGGTATATCTGGTTCGGGTTCATAACAAGTTATATAGTTACGCGAATTGGTAGGCGTTGTATTATTTTCTGTGGGGTGGGTTGTGTTTACAATTTTATCAATAAATTCTTCTTTTAAGAGTAATTGTTTATGATTGCGATAACGAACTGATAATTTGTTTATATTATCTTCATTTTCAAAATCGGAGGGTGGTTGATTATTGTGGAAAACAACCTCTCCATCTTCATCGTATCCGCCGTTATATACTGTAACAAGGTGGTATGGTTCGTTGTTTGGTTTCATAGAACCATATAGTTGAAAATTCGTATGGCCTTTACTAATACCTTCATCAAATACTTCCTCCCATGTATTTTTAATTGGTATATTTTCCCAAATACTGGCTATTTTTTTAACAACTGAATTACGTATAAGTTGCTGTAATTTATGATTAATACATTGAATGCCTACAATTATATGTATACCGTCCTTTGTAATTTTTTTTTCTTCCACACGATTTACAGTTTTTTTTTCAAAAACGAAAAACGGTATTTTAATTGTTTCGTCTATTTCAAATATTTCTTTAAACTCTTCTAAATAAAGAGTAATTAAATCGGATATATGTTCCCTTGTATGTTGTCGCTCTGTAACTTTATAATCATACCTGAAATCAACGTCAATTAATAATGGACCATTTTCTTTGAGTTGGGCTTCCGTTAAATATTCCTTACGATTGCCTTTAATACACTCTATATAGTAAAGTTTTAAGAAGGTGTTGTATTCTTCATCTGGAATATAATATGAACCTCCGTAAATATTAGATTCTTTACATCCAATACGTGTATTTGTAGGTGTTTTAATATCATCCTTAGTTTCTTTTTTAATATGATGTTTGGATAGAAATATTGATAGCGGAGTATTCATTATTGTTACAATGAATATATGTTATTGTTCGATTTTATAAATTATATTCAATCAATTTTATTGGAGTTTTAATTAAACCTTTTATAATAAGTTGGAATTTAATCAATTTTATTGGTCAGAAAATATAATAAATATAGAGTTATTTGTTTATATTATTTATGGAAAGTTTAGAAAACTTACGGTTTTACTTGATACACATTCTCTTTATTTAACTCTTTTTTTAAAAAAGAGCACTAATAATCGTATCAAATTATATTTAATAACCGAACAATTAATAATTTTATTATTTTAATCGGTCAGTATAAGATACTACACTATAAATTGCGTCAAATATTTTAAAATAAGTAAAATATTTGATTTTGTAAAAATGTCGAAAACGTTAAAGGGTTAAAATAAGTAAAATATTTGATTTTGTAAAAATGTCGAAAACGTTAAAGGGTTAATACATAAAAAAATGTATTTTATATTATTTAGTTTTTTTGTAAATAAATGAGAAACGATACAGAGAAACAGTATATTTTTTTATTATTTATCGTTTGTGGTCCATTTTGAATCACAAGTAGTACATATATAAACATATTTCATATTATTATCATCATATCTCATATAAATTATTTCACGAGGAATACGTTTGGTTTCGTCCGTATCATTAGTTAAACATTGTGGGTTTGAACAAGGAATATTATAAATTCTTGGAAGGGTTGGATCTAACTTAGTATATTCATTAATAATATGATGAAATTGTTGCTTTCCTTTTTTAATTTGGGTATTTAAAACACAAATACCGTCATTTCCAATATCGGTATCTTTATGTCCACAATTACGACAATAATAAGCCAGTTTATTTTCATCTTCTTGATCAATAGAAATATAATACATATTATCGCATTTAACGCAAAATTTCATTATAATTGTTATAGTTATTATATTTATATATATGTATAAGGTTTATTTGGTTAAAATCAATTTTTTAAAATTCAGAAAACTTACTGTTTTACCTTAACCTTTATTTGAAAAACTCCAATTTTAGCTTTTATAAAATATTTAAAATTATACTTGATAACGAAATAAAATTAAAACTGTAAATACCATTTTTATTAGTGTAAATATTAGCATGTTAAATTACTAAAAAATTGATTTATATTGTAAATATAAAGAAGTATTATATAATCTATAATAATGTCAAATAAGAATATTAAAATTAATTTGGAAAATAACGGTATTGAAAATGAACCGGATCTAGAAGATGAACTAGATGTAGAAGAAGAGGAAGAGGAGGAGGAAGAAGAAACTAAAAACGAAACCGATGACGATGACGACGATGAAAAATCGGTGGATGAAACAGATGCTACCGAAGATGATGAAGATAGTATAGCTTCTTCTACCGTTGATACTGAATCAAATGATGAAGAAGACGAAAACGAAATCGAAGAAGAAGAGGATACAAAACCCGAACCATCAGAAGTATTTAAAATTGAAAAAAAATCAAAGAAACCTTTTAAAAAATCTGTAAATACTAATAAAAAATCAAAAAAACATGAGGAAGATAATATAGATGAAATAATTGATGATATTAATATTGACGATGAAGAAAATGATGATGAAGACGATGAACCAGATTATTTACAAAAATTCGACGAATCTATTCGTAAAAATATAATAGAACAATATCACCCAGAAATGATTATTAAAAATAATGCTGAAATAGAAACACTTTCAAAAGTTGTACGAAATTCAGAAGGAAATATTATTGACCCATTTCACAAAACCCTACCTTTTATAACAAAATATGAAAAAGCACGAATATTAGGAGAACGCGCAAATCAAATAAATGAGGGAAGTCCTATATTTGTTAATGTTGAAAACGATGTAATAGATGGTTATTTAATTGCGTTAAAGGAGTTTGAAGAACGTAAAATTCCATTTATTATTCAAAGACCACTTCCAAATGGAACATGTGAATATTGGCGTTTACAAGATTTAGAAATTATATAAACAATTAAACTATTTATTGTAATTAAAAGTAAAAAATATTTTTATTTGTTAAATTTATTAAAATACGTATTTATAATTTTACGTAAAACTCAATTATAAATATACAATATTATATTTACAATGTATTCTGTATCCAATTTTTCCACAAAAACAAACGATTCTAATTTAGAATTGGTAGATTTAAAAAATATAAATGGTATATATGTTCCTTTAAAACAAACGAATAATACAGCCGATGGTTATAATATTGGAAATATTGAAGGAATGCGTGACTTTGATATAAAAAATTTTTTAAATATAAACCAAAAGGTTGATCAAAAAATATTGGATGAATTAAACGGACAAGATTTAGTATTAAATGATAATATATTTTCAAGGGTTTTTATTGGCGGTATTTCTTTTTTTGGATTGTATGTTTTGTATATTTTTTTGTATAAAACAAAAAAAAATTAATTTTTATATTAAACTTTTATACTAAACTTTTAATTAATTCAGCATAACTTTCCATACAATTATCATATAACATAATTAGTTCAATTAAGTCATCTTTTTGTAATCGATTTATATATTCTTTTTCTAATTCAGTTAGTTTACACCCTTGAAGATTTAAAATGGGACAAAAATGCCCCAAAATAAAGAGATTCAAAGTTGGGTCTTCGCATACCCGCATAAAGTTTGTTTCTTACTACTCGGTAAAGTAGTATGATTACTTGTTTCTCTACATAGATAAGTTGGTCTTTCTAACTTATGTATCGCTTGATGAGCAATCTTGTAGATATTGGAGGCACCGTTACGGTCTCTGTTCCACAACCCACAACCGTTCTTACAACGGAGAAGACCATGAATCAACCGCAATTCCTCTTTTTTTGGATTCGGGTGGGTTCCCACCTTAAATTTCTCACATATTCCACCATTACAATTGGAACAACGACACGATGTTCTAAATTCATCTACCAAATATACTTGGTATCCTCTTTTACGAAACAAGGTACGCATTCCAATACCAATGGTAGGTTCTTTGAATTTCATTTGTTTTCGTTGTTCCCAATCCCCGATACATAGAATCGTTTCTTCGGGTTTTCCAAATTTATCTTGGAATTGTTGTATCATTTTTTGTTCCGTTCGTTTGGTATTGATATACGCACTCATCTTCAATTTACGGAAGATTTCTTTTCTATAAAAACCAAACAACACATGATTGAGTTTGTTTTTTGCTTGTAAATATTCTTTGAATTTGTCTATTTGTAAGGTTTTGCGATTGTAATTGGACAATTCTGTTTCATATTCAATGATGGTTTTTCCTTCCAATACTTTGTGTTTCAATCCCAACCGAATATTAGTGTATTTCTTCATTTTGGTTTCTTTTCTACGCTGGTCTTGTGAATACCGGAAAACATTGGCTTCTTTACTGGCATCATCAACACAATAAATAAGGTCACATTTGCCGGCATCTATACCTACTATTTTCTTGGTTTGTAGATTTGTTGTATCAGTTACTTCATCAATATACATTTCACGGTTGCCTTTCTTTTTCATCATTGGTAATTTTTTCCCGACTAAATCTTTGCGTAACAACAAAATACTGACACTGACACCATCGGTAGATAACATATGATGGAAGGAATATTCGGTTTTTTTGAAACATTTCAATTCGGTGCGGAAAAAGAAATTCCAAATTTTGTCTTCATTGCGTTTCAAATTACCTTCGGTCAAATATTCACTTTTTGTTCCTTGTTCTTTACGCATCAATAAATGAACCAATGTGGTAGTATCCAGTCGTATATAATTCGGTGTAATACCACTACGCATCGGGAATACATTACACACTTTGTAACCATCTTTTTCCACTTGTTTCATCATGCCAATCATACATGGAAAATATTGAAAAGGGGTACATTTTAGGTCATAATAGACACTATTTTGGTTGAACTTGGATTTCGTCGGTAAAATATGTTTCTTCTGTTCCCTTATCCAAGTGTGATAATACGATTTTGATTTGAATTCATTTGTTTCTACATTGAGTAGGTCATTTTTAATTTTTCGTAACTCGTTACAAAGATTGCGTATTCTGGCTTCTCGTTCCGCTTTGGTCTTTCCTAATTTGCGAATTTTCTCGGTAAGGAATTTCTTTTTCCATACCACATTGACATATCGTTCCACATATTCCACATAATGTAATTCAATGTTGTTTTCATACATCGTTAATATGTCTTCGGTTAGGTAATCCAACACAGTATTGATATGGGTATAATCCAAAGGGTCATGTTGAGTTGTCGGTAGATAATGTTCGGTATAGAATGTTTTGAGTTGTTCTTTGAGTGCCTTGATTTCGGGTTTGGGTGGTTTGCCTTGTGCTTTTTCATTACAGAGTATTTTCATAGTGGATTTGACTAATTCTTTGTTGATGGTAGGTAATGACTGAGTAGTATCGTATTGATGTAGGCAGTAAAGTTTGAGAAACTGGAGGGTATGAATGACAATTTTGTTGGCTTTGATAACCGCATCATTAATCTTGGGTGTATTGATGACTGGGTGTTTGAGGATACTTTTGAGAGATGTCTTGATGGATTTGAAAAACTCGGGAGGTTTTTCTTTGATAGACATCTTTCTATACTATTCCTAAAGATTTGATTTTAAGTAGTTTTTCACATAAACAATATAGAAATAAAACCATACTATTTATGTAGAGAATGACCGAGAATGTTTATTTACAAAATAAATTTGAAAATATTACGAAGGGAACAAAACATGTTACATCATTTATAAATAATCAACCAATTGATACACCATTTCGTGATAATGATATTGAATTATTATTAAAATGTCACCCAAATGAAGATAAAATAAAAGATATTGAATACCTTGTTGTAAAAATACGACCACCATTTAATGGTAAAGCATTATATATTAAAAATTATTGTGATGATATAGAAGATGATGTATCGTATAAATATTGTTTAAGAGCATTATTTAATAAATACAGTAAAACCGAAAATAATATAAATAGAATTATGAAAACATTTCGTGATGTTATTAGTAATACCAAAAAAAAACAGTTCTTTCTTAATTTTACAGGTAATATCTGCCAACAATGTGAAGAATTTATAGATACTTTACATATAGACCATTATAAATACACATTTCAGCAACTTCTTGATGAATTTATTTACGATAACAAAATAGATTTCAGTTCAATAAAAGTTTTAGAAAATAATAATAATCTTTATGAATTTGAAGACAAATATTTACAACAAAATTGGGTAAATTATCACGACAATAAAGCCATTTTCAAAGCATTATGTAAAAAATGTAATTTATCTAATGGAACATATGGATATAAGAAAAATAAAAACCTTTATGTAACTACATAAGTAAAAACATATTCCATTGTTTGTATTTCTTTACCTTCTATTTTCATTCTATACTTGTTATTATTAATATTGTATATTGGTTTCAATAGATGTTTGATGATGGATAACCATGGTCGCTTAATGCGTTCAGGTTCACCCACCGCTTTAATACCGTTAAAACTATAATATTTTCGTATTTCAGGTATCAGTGCCATTATTTTATCTTGAATTTCTCGGTTATTATCTAATTCAAACAAGGTGTATGTTTTTTTGTTTTCTAAATCCAAAATAATAACGATTTTATTGACTATTTCTTCTTGTTCTTTCGCATACAATTCACTCTTTAATCTCATATGATTTATACAATCATATGAGTTACTCTTTGTATAATTTTCTTTTTCTTTTTCTCGTAGAGGGCTTTTTTGTGTAAGTTATTCCTTCTTTTTTACCATACGCATATTCAAAGTATTTTTTGTAGTTTGATGGTTTCACTTGTTCAATAGATTGTTTTACATTATTGGATAATTGTTCAAAATTGGTAACATTTCGGTGTTTTTTCATGTATCCTTTTATTTGGTTGAAGTAGGATTCTATCGTGGTATTTGTATGAGGAGAGTACGGGACAGCAAACAATACTTCGTTACCACTTTTCGTAATGGATTCTTTCATCAAATTATTATTGTGACTTTTCGCATTGTCCATGATGATGAGATGGTCTTTGTATTTACCGAAAATATACTTTTGAAAAAACTCTAACAATCGGTCTTGAGTCATACCACCTTTTTCATACAATTCGTATCCTACGCATTTGGAATTATTTATGGCAACTAACAAGGTAAATTTTTTGAAAACAAAATTATCATTGGTTTTGTAAAAACACCGCTTCCCTAAAAAACAACGACTATAATTGTTGTATAATCCAGCGCCTACACTTGTTTCGTCCAGTGTAATTATTTTATCTAACGGATATTTTTTCACAGTTTCATAAAAATCGCTCATTTCTTTGGATTGATTGGTAGGTATATTTCGTCGTTTCAACGGAAAATGCTTGTGTCTGGTTCGTTTGCGTGTTTGATTGTTGTCCCGTAAAATGCTACCTAAATGTTGTGGTGTAATAGAAAAATCCTTGTATTTGTCCTGTAAATGTAAAGATAAATCATTTATAGTGACTTGTTCGTTTGTTTTGAGAAGATTGATAGCAGTTTTAACTTGTTCTTTTTTGATTTTATAGGAAATAGGTGTTCTATTATGTCGGGTAAGATTTTTCTGTGTTTTGTAGCGTTGAACCCACCGCTGTAATGAACTTTTCGTACAGCCGAAAATTTTACAGGTTTTTCGTAGTTTATCTTTGTTTTTCAAATAAAATATAACAGCAGAAAGTTTGAAATCTTCGGTTTTATGTGACATATTACTATAGTATTTTTAGAAAAAAGGACTCAAAAATTGTCCCATTTTAAATCTTCAAGGGTGTAAATCCATTACGTATATTTTGTGTAATTTTATAAAAATTTACGTTTTTATAAGTATTTGTGTTATATATTTCGTTTTTTGATAATATTTTCGTATTTTCATTTTCATCATATGTCATATTTAATGGTTGTATTAAGTTTTGTTTTTTATATATACATGACGGTATCTTTAAAGAAGATGATAATAAAATTTGTGAAAAAGCCGGAGATGGAAAAGTAGTATTTTGGTAAATATATAAACTATTTTTTTTATATTTTTGTTTTGGTTGTAAATTTAAATTGGTATTTTTAATAAATGAAAATATAGACATTATTATTAATATATAATTTATATACATCTTTTATTTTTAACTATTTTATAAAAGTAAAAAATGAAAAATATTTAAACCATAACTAGTCTTATATTGTATTATTTTTTACCATTTTTTCATTTTTTACCATTTTTTTCATTTTTTATATTGTAATAAAAATGATACCATAAATTGTATAAACTATATACATTTCTTTATAAAACACAAATCCGTCGATATAATCGGCAAATGATTAATAAAATTTTATAGTCTGTAATTTTACACCTATTTAACAAAATTAAACCCGCATTCGGTACATGTAATATATAAATTTTCAGATTCATCCGCAGATCGAACTTGAACAGAAATATATGTACATTTACGCGATTTACATTTTCTACATTGGTACATATCTGTATTTGCTTCAATACGATTTACAAATTTCGATTCATCCCTGGTTATTTTCATCGCAATTAGTTTATTCCATTTTTCCGGATACATTTCTTGGTGTGTCATATAAGCAAATACATCTGGTGTTATTTCGCGACTTACCAACTTTTCAATTAAACGAGGTGTTGTTTTTAGGTTATTTATAACCGTTTTTAAACGATCCAAATAAAGTTGAACGAAAAATTTGTTTTCCCATTTTCGAATAATTTTTAATTTTATTGCTTCTTTAATAGAATAATTATATATACCTTTTTCAATATTTGTACATAGTTTTAATAAACCATCGGATGAAATTGTGGAAATGGATACAGATTCAATTTCTTTGATTTTATTAACAATATTTTCACGAAACTCTGCTGGTTTATATATTATAAACATTATTAATTATATATAATTAATGTTTAATTTGTTTATTATTAGATCAATTTTTTAATTTATAAAGTAATAAAAAATGGTTGGGTATTTATAAAACCTGAACATATTTTGGTAAACCAAATTTATACATTTGTAAAAGTTGTAACATGAACTTTATTTTTATAGTTAAAACTATTATGGCAATAAGTATATTTTATAACAATAAATACAAACCATATAAGAATTATAGAAACAAGTACTATTTCATATGTTGTTGTTTTATAAGAACTATTAATTGTAACAATCAATGCGATCTTTTTTACAGGGGAGCACTTGTAAGTAACAGTAAAACAATTTTTATAACAATTAGAAAGTAATAGATTTGAAGTAGATGATTTACAAGATGTACGGCACTGATTTAGTAAAATACATGTAGTATTAGGTTGTGTTTTAATATTGGTCAAAGAAAATGAACATTTATTAAATTCAATAGTATAAATAAGTACATAACATGATATGTTATTATTTTGACAAGAGTTAATTTTATTATTTAATATATTATAAGCGGTACAATTTTGTTCAAATGCGAATAAGTACGGTAGAAATACAAATAACATTATATACTTCATTTTAATTAATGTTATTTTAAATTATAGTATGTATTATAGTATGTATTATAGTATGTATTATAGTATGTATTATAGTATGTATTATAATAAAATATAATTCAATTTTACAATAAAAATGATTTTATTTATATAGTAACTTTATAGATGGTAAGGGTTAAATAATAATATATTTTTTTGTTTAAATATTTTTACCACTGCTAGAAATAGTAAAATACTTATTTATTTGACTTACCCCCTCGCGCTGATTTTTTATTTGAATTAAATATTTTTCAAATATAACTCGTTTAATTCGATCGGAACAGTATTTTTCTTTTTTTTTAGCGTATACTTCCAAGTCGTTGCCATATTGTTCTTTAATAACTTTTATATCATGTTTAAATACGGCAACTGTTTGAGGATTACTTATTAGTATTAATATTTCTTCTAATGCCAACCCGAATAATTGTTGAAGCGGTTTCATAAGTTGATTTGTAATATAAAATGAATAATCGATTTTTACACCGTTTTGTCGAATAAATTCAGGTGTTTCAATGCGTTCACCTTGTAACGCCGTTTTACTTTTGCTGAAAATATGAATATATTTAATACGATCACCTGGTTTTGGTTTATTTCCTGCTTCACGATTACCAATTCTTTCCGCTAAAACAGCATGCGCAATTTGTTCCGGATTTTTATAATAACCACTTAATGATTTTGTAATAGACAGTTTATCCATTGAAACGCGGCCTTCAATTAGTTCCTCTAAACTCTCATTTAAATATTTTATACATTTCTCCATTTTGTTTACAAGTGATAAATCCGGAATAAGAAGTATATTCAACATTTGACCATAAACATCCTTTAATAGATCGCAATTATCGCGACGTTTCAAAGAAAGTCCCATAAATTTTAATTTGCCTTTGTCAGGGTTATATTCAAATAGTTTGCCAAAATACCGTTTCTTTGAGAGAAGACAAAAAGGCCATAATGTTTTTTCATATGAAAGTTCCATTGGTGGCTTAAGAAACTGTGTACATAAATTGGCAACATCTTGTGCTATTTCAATGGTAATTTCCAACGCTTTTTTTCCAGTAATTGATTCATTTCCATTACACGGGTCTTTTAAGTTAAATGTAAAGAAAACGGAATCTGTATTATGAACAACAATATTTCCAATTCCCGCCGAAAAATGATGATTTGCCGTTGTAAAATCATATACATATTCTTCAGGAGGATAATTAATAACATTCATTTTTTTAATTATATTTTTTATTTTTTTTTCATTTTTTGTTAATGGTTTCTTTGAATAAATAGTAATTATATAATTTGAAATACCTTCATCTTTTAATTCGTAATTTAATGTATAAGTTAACCCAATACTTTCCGCAATCCAACAAATATATGCTGATTTTAGTTGGTTTCTTTGAAATATTACTATTTGATTGTTTGTTTTTAAATTGGTTTGAATTTTAAGAGCAATACGTTGGTCTTCAAGAGTAAAGTATTCAATAGTTGTAATAGGTAATGGGTAATGTAGTATTTCTGTACCCAGGTTTAGGTCTTTTGGTGAAATTTCTGTTGTTCCGTCTGCCAATATTAATGAATGGTCATCGGTAACATCAACTATACCATTGTTTGTAAGAATGCGTATTATTTTTTTATGTGGAGCAAGACGGTGACGTATAACTCGTTGAAGGGGTGTCCATCCCTTTTCTGACCATGTTTCTATATCTGTAAATTCACAGATTTCTTTATCTTCTTTACCAGGTTCAAGACAACTATACCATTCTTTACTATTACTGTATTTAATACATAAATCTTCTATTTTACATATATCGAGTATGATCCCCCCCTTTCGAATATATACGGGTGTATAATTTGCTACACTATCTCCATATACATATTCCGCATTACATTGAACATTTCCATATAACTTTGTAGCGTAAATCATATCCCCATAAACATCTTCTATAATACGTTTTGCGTAAGTAATCATCATACGTCCAGTGGCAGTTGTTGATGCCGCTACGTCCTGTTCGTAAAATGTAGATGTTTTTGACCCGCATTGTCCGTATAATGAATTTGCTGTTACTTTATATCCGAGTTGTCTTTTATCCAAAATATTTTGCATAAATATATCTTTTTCAGTTTTTATTAAATTTCGTGTTTCTTTTCTTGCTTTAAGTAATTCTTCCAAAATTGAAGGCATAATTGATTTATTTCCATTTGGTAATTGAGCCCATCGACAAATTTTACGTCCAACTTTGGTTTTTACTGCTGTTTTTGAAGTTAGTTTTTTACGCCATTCAAATGTGTCGAATTCAATATCAATATATTCATATCCTTTTAAATTATCATATATGTAGTTTCCGTTACGATCTTTTTCTCCTGTTTCTCTTACTAATATTCCTTCCAGATTGTATTCTCGTGTCCATACTTTGCTGTCATGTGAATAATTTTGACTTATCATAGAAGATGGATATAATGAAGAGTAATCAACACATGCTACTGGATTGTCCATATACATATTACATTTAGGAGGTAAAACAATAGCTCCTTCATATCCATCATCAATACCTTTTTTTTCAATATCAGGCATAAGTGTTTTTTTATCACGACATTTTTTGGCAACAAAACTGGTAAGTTTAATACCCTGTCCACGTAAAACGAGAAAACTAATTGGTACACTACATATACGTGACATTTCTATATATCCAGTCATTACATCCAATTTGTTAAATAGGTGATGAACTATATTACAATCTTGAATACAGTATTTTGCTACAATTGCTCTGTCACTTGATGTTCCGTTTGTTAAACGGAAAATGTCCTGTGGTGTAACATCGTCCTTTGCCATACACCATTTAATATTTTTTATATTATTTTTTAAATCATTTTCTATACCATTTATAATAATAATATTACATCCACCACCACCTACGCCACATTCGCGTTCTTCTTTTGTTAAAATGCGAATTTCAATAACGCGAAATTTTGCGCCTTCTTTGAAATAGTCAGTTGTAAATTTTGAAAGCTCAATATGTATAAAGTCACCTACATGTAATCCCATAACATTGTTTGTATATAATAATGTTGTTCCTGTAGTATTATTGATGTTAAAATTTTCATTAATTTCTATACCTGTTATTGAGTCACCAATAAATTCACCGGCAACATCATCTAGTTTATAAGATGATAAATTAAAATCGCGTCGAAAATACGCATATAAATCTATTTGAATTCTGCCAGACATTTTCGGATATTTTAAATCATATTCACCGGTTGCTAAAACAATTTTTGTATTATCAAGTGTATATTCCATGGTAGTTCGGTTATAGTTTCCGGCAATTTCTCCTTGTTTTCGCGAAAGAGTTAGAAACTGTCTTTCGCAACCGTTTTCTTGAGCACGTCGAAACATAAATTCATAATCAAACCCAAATATATTATACCCAATAACAATATCTGGATTTTCGCGTTGAATTAGTTCACTCCATTTAATTAAAATTTGGTATTCAGTATCAACAGTTTCTATTACCGTATTTGGAATTGAATCACATGTGTTTAATACAAGACAATGGTTCATATAAGGCTCTGGTTCACCATAACGTACAAAAGTTGAACCAATAAATGTGATTTTATCACCTTCTAATTCTGGAAGACAATATACGAATATTTCATTAATTAATTGTATTTTACCATCACGGGTTAATGTAGGATCTGTGAAAATATCCTTTATTGTTTTTTGAGAGGAGGGTGTACTATTTGCGGTTACAGCAACCTTTGATTTTAATGGTTTGTAAACATAAATTTCCTCCTCTCCATTATTTTCTTGTTCATTACATCCATCCTCTTCTTCTTGTCCTCCTGTAGCCATATCGGCTTCTCTTATTTTATCAAATATAGATTCTATTGTTAGTAACCGTTTCTTTTTTTCAATTGTTGAATTTTCGTTATTTTCAGTTGTTAAAATTTCATTAAGGGATGTATGTATAATTTTTTCAATTAAAGGCAATATTTCACCTTTAGTTTTAATAGCAACCTTGGGGTAAACAATATCAATTCCTTTCATTTTATCAAACCCAAATGCGGATACAATTGCTTTTTTTATAAAGAATTCTAATGTTTCGTTTTTTAGAACAGTAGCTAAAGATTGTTTAATATAGGAATCAATTATATTGGTTGCTAGACGCTTGTATGTTTTAATTGGAACAGGAAAATCACCGTGGCTACTACTAGCTTCAATATCAAAACTACAAATTTTATAAGGGGTTCGTGTTTCTTTTTTAGGTTGTGGTATTAAATCTGAACAATTACATATAAATTCATATTTACATGAAGTGGTTAGTTCACTCGGAACTACCATTTTTTTCGTAGGAAGAAAAACCCAACCAGAAGGACTTATATTATTAATATGAAAATAACGCAAAAGAGGAGGTATTTTACTTTCATACAATTCCAATATAACATTTTGAGAAACAAACGGTTTTGGTTTTCGGTCACGTCCGTCACCTTTAGATGATTGGTAATACCACATGTTTTTTACACGGTTAAATGTCATCATATTCGCAAATATTAATTTAACAAATTTGGTTTTTTGACCGCCTGAAAATCCATACAATTTATTATATTCGACTAATTCAGCAGATATTATATATTTTTGATTGTATTTTTCCAACTTTTCCCGTATTTCATCATATAAAATTGTTACATTTTGGTTTGTCCAATTTTGTGCTACTTTTACATAAAAGAAAGGATTATAGTCCTTTATAAAAATACAACATGTTTCTCCATGTTCATTAATTCCAAACATTTGTATAATAAATTGTAATGGCGGGGATGGTTTCCATTTACCATCCATAATGTCGCTATTGTCATTATCATCGTTATCACTTGAAGAATCTTCTCCGGTTGTGTTAAATTTGTCATCGTACGGATTAAAATCAATAAGCCGAAAAGATTTTCCAGTCATAACCGGTTTGGTGGATATGGATTTATTTTCAGTCATTATAGTTTTATTATTATTTTTATTATAATTATTAAATAATTATATTTCAATTTTTTAACTCGTTGTTTAATTATTTGGTTGTTTTTGTTGTTTTTTAATAAAATTGATTGTATTTTTTATATATTTAATAGGTAGTATGTTTGTATTAAATTACATAATTCAATCGTTTGAACAATGAGTATCGTAAACCAATTCGCGCAATCTGTTCAAGAGTCTGTTATTTCCTTAGGTGAAATAGTAAGACAGGAAGAATCTAAGGTAAATGGAAATGATAAAGAAAATGAAAATGTAATATACATTAACAGCTTCTTTATTCCCCGCCTACCCGATGAAATGAGCCTTGACCAACTGGTTGATATTATTCAATCATCCTCCCCTTACAAGGGTGTCGACGGTGAAAATTCCATTGGTGTTGTTGAAAAAATTGAGTCTATACCCAAAATTAGCACAAAGGACGGTAAACCTTTTAAATCCGCGTTTGTTACTTTAACATCATGGAGTGACAATGAATACGCACAATCTCTAATGATGAAACTCTACAATGATGAGCAGACCCGTGTCTACTACAACCCACCTAACAGTGAATATATCAATCCAAAGTTCATTGTTCTTTTGCCAAATAAAAGCGAAATTTCTATGGAAAATCCACCAAAACACACCGATTTAATTCTATATCTTCATACAGACACCCGTTTAGAAACAGTATTAAACGTTATTGAAGGACTGGATATTGGACGTGTTCACAGCATTGAAGCAGAGCTATTACCTTACAATGATTCATGTGGTATTAATTTGCCCAATTACATTAATGTTGATATTTGGAATCAAACCGTAAAACCAAGATATAATGCGGTTCGTGTAAATATGGATTACTGGTATAAAACAAAAACGGCTTATGCGTTTAAAAGTGAAATAGAAAAAACTACATTTGTTGAAGTTCCTGTGTTTGAAGGTACAAATTGGATTATATATGAAACTGAACCAAAATTTGATGGAATTAATCCGTATGTTTGGAAAACCCCATAAAAATACTTGTATATGTAAAACACGTTGTGTATATTTAAATTAATTGTCTACATTTCTGTTAAAAACAAAAAACAAAAACAAAAACAAAAACAAAAACAAAAATAAAAACAAAAAACGTTTTTTATTTTTATATAAAACGTTTTTTATAAATAGTATAAAGTTTTGTTTATTAATATAAACAAAATGGAAACCATAAACGAAATGGAAACCACAAACAATTTTAATCAACCAAATATAATACCAGATTTAACATTTAATGAACGTATACTTAAATATATTTCCGATTATAACCCATCTGTTTATATTCTAACTCCATGTTTCGGTGGAGTGTGTAATACTATATATACTATTTCTCTTTTAAAAACAAAGGATTTATTTAACAAATACAAAATACCATTAAATATTATTTTTTGTACTAATGATAGTTTAGTTACAAGAGCACGAAATAACCTTATCGCAAAAGCAATGAATGACCCTTTAGCAACACATTTTTTTTTTATTGATGCTGATATTTCATGGAACGAAATAGATGTATTAAAGTTATTGTTGGCAAATAAACCAATTATTGGAGGAGTATATCCATTAAAAAAATACAACTGGAATAACCTAATTTTTGATCCGAAAAATCCATATAATTCAAATATAGTTCAATCTACTATAGATAATGTTAATAATTCAATATTAAAAAATTCAATTTCAAATGAAGAAATACTTCAATGTCATCTTTTAGAATATAATATAAATTATCTGGATAAAGTATTAAATGTAGATACTAATTTAGCAAAGGTTAAACATATTGCTACAGGGTTTATGATGTTACAACGGGTTGTATTATCACAAATGATGGAACAACACCCGCAATTAAAATATACAGACGATACAGGATTTTTAAAAGAAGATGAAAATAAATACGCATTTGCCCTTTTTAATTGTAAAGTTGACTACAATCATTATTTATCGGAAGATTGGTTATTTTGTGATTGTTGGAGAAATATGGGAGGCGATATATATATTGATGTTAGTATTAATTTAACACATACCGGTAATGTTGATTTTAAAGGTAATTTCTTATTATCCTTTGTATAATCTGTATATTTTATTAAACATTTGCCGTTTTCGACATTTTTACAAAAATCAAATATTTTAGTTATTTTAAAATATTTGACACGGTGTATGATGTAGTATTTTATATTTACCGATTAAAATAATAAATTTATTAACACTGAAATCCGCGGGTTAAAGTGTTAAACATTTGCCGTTTTAAAACTCCAACCATTTTATGTAAAAATAAAAATAATACCATATATCCGACGATATAACCGGTTAATGGTTAAGTTACCATATAAATTTAAGTGTTAATGTATTATTAATTTATATTTTTAAAGATTTACTAAACCAATATTAAAATTAAATATTTTATAACGGTAAAATATTGAAAACGAAAAAATAATTACTATTTTTTTGAAAAATAGTTTGTAAATAAAGGTGTTTTATATTGATAAATTAATTTGGAGGGCGTTTCTACATTTCGATAACTGTAATTTTTTACTAATTGCGCATATCTCATAGCCTTTGTAAGAGTTGGATCATTTGCTGCTGTTTTTAAAGAATTATATTGAACACAATTTTTAGTACATATTGACATATCTGAATTTTTTAACTGTCTTGGCATTATTATATAGTATTTATACAAATAAATTGGTTCGGGTATTTTATTGCCCATAATTGAATACCATTATATTTAAACCATATTGTTGAAACATTTGCTGGATTTATTTTTTGAAAATAAATATCAATTTGGTCTTTATTAATTGTGGACAAATCTTTTACTATATATGATTCTTCTATTGGATATTCGCCATTATTAATATCTAAAAACACCGCATATTTTTTATATTTATCTGTTTGTTGATTTTTTTCATTTTCTGAAGATTCTTCGTCCAAATGTTTTCTTGAAAAATAGTAAAAATCACCTAATATAGGAAAGTTTACAGTTTCTTCATCATATGTATTGTCTATTGAAACGTTTTTCCATAAAAAGATTTCAGATTCTGTATTTGGTTCGTTATTAGTACATAAGTATAAACATAAAGGATAAACAATGGGATTTCTAATTAAGCTATTATGTTTATTTATAAAATAAATAGTATTTATAGAAGAATTTTCTTTAAATAACTCAACTATTTCTGGTAAAATAGGTATTTTTTCTATAAATTGTTTATTAATAATTTCATCCAATATTCCTTTTTTAAATAAAAGGGGGGGTGTAGGGGGTGTTGTAGAGGATGGGTTTTCTATTTTACTTGGTAAAAATAAATTAGTATAGTTAAAATCTGTACCATTAAAAAATAAATATATAGAATTTGATTCTGATTTTAATATAAAACCTTTAAATATTTCATTTAATAAATTGGTATTAAAGTCAGAATGTAAATTAAACAAATCCAATATATATTCTATACACTCGTTCATAATTTGTGTTTTTATAGATGCGGTGGACGATACCGATGACGTAGAATCATCTTCGGTAGTTGGTGATAATTGCAAGTTTATTATTTTTTTTGGAAATTCAGCATGTTTAATTTCTGTGTTCCAATTAAATAAATATTCAATAAATGGGGTAGTTATTGTATTTATTGAATATATACAAATATAAGCATTAATTGGTTTATCTAAAAAAATAGGGGTTAAATAAGGTGTTTCTGAAGTACTATTTCCAAACAAGGTGTTTATAGTGGTATTTTGTTTTGTAAAAGCTGAAGAAGAAAAAGATTCTAATATAGAAAAATCCAATGAAAGTTCGTCGGATTCTAAATATGAAACAATTGGTTCGAAAGGAATATCGTATGTATTTATTGGGTTACTATATTCTTCTGTTTTTGTTGATATAGTAGATGTTTTTTTACTAATAAATTTTTCTTTAATATTTTTTGAATTATTAACTTGTAAATTAATACTTTGTGAATTAATTATTTTATTATTCATATTATATTATAATGACAAGAAATCCAGGAAATCCAGGAAATCCAGGAAACCTACGGTTTCCCCGGACGCCCCTTCCCTTTTCCAAAAAAGTAATGAAAATATTTTCCAAAAAAGTAATGAAAATATTTTCCAAAAAAGTAATGAAAATATTTTCCAAAAAAGTAATGAAAATATTTTCAAAAAAAGTAATAAAAATATTTAACCATTTACCGTTTTAAAACTTTTAAAAAGTTCAACAATTTTATATAAAAATAAAAAATAAACTGTATATAGTATTATCCCTTTGCCGTTTCTGTACTTTAAATATTTCATTTTTTTTTATATTGTACTAAAAACGACACCATATATGGTATAAACTATATACATCTCGATACAAAATACAAAACCCATTTATCAACAAATCCGCGGGTTAAATCGTTAAAGGTATTAAATTATTTACCGGTTATATAGATAAATTTATCAGTAAATATTTTAGTGGTTATAATATTCATGTAGTAAAAAATATTAAAAAACCTACATTTATAGGGAAAGAGTATAAAGAAATGGTATTTTTAATTACATAATCATTTATATTTCTGTTTATAGTATTTGTAAATATGGACTACGACGAACCAACCACTTTTTATGTTCCAGAGTTTGACCAAGAATATGATGTATCTTCGTTTTTCAGTTGTTCAAATAATTCAAATGATGAAACAACTATATCCTCCTTTTCAAACAAAAACAAAAAGCGTCGTCATTCTTCTAATAACAAAAATGAAAATGGTTGTTATACTTTTACTCGAACAATAAATGACGTAAGGGTAAAAATACCATGTTTTGCTACAAAATCAATAATGGGAACAAAGATTAAAAGTGCTACAACAGGATTAAATAATAACATGTATGTTGGTAAAAACGACGAAGACCTTTTCTTTAAAGTTCGTATTGTAAATGGGGATGTTAGTAATTCATCAAATGGAAATGATTTTTATTATGATTCACCAGAAGAATATGAAAGACATTTATTTGCTAAGGTTTCGCAATCTATTAAAGATAAATGGAAGGAAAAGAATCAAACCGCAAGATTAAATAAGTTAATTTTAGAAAAACTAAATAAAACAGAAAAACAACAATTTGTAATTGTAAAGTAAATAAATTAAATTTGTATAAAATAATAAATAAATATATATTATCCACTAATAGATAATATATGTTTAAATTTTTAAATATAATAACTATTTTATGTTGTGTTTTTTCAGGTAAAGAACCACATTCTCGAATGACAGGATCATTATTTGAAAGATTAAATAAACAAATAATTAACCCTAATTACGTATTGCCTACCCTAAATAGTGAAAATAATATAAAAGGGTGTGATTGTCGAGTAGTAACAGATTATGTATCTTTTAATAAAAATACTTTATTAGAAAATATTTATAAATTTGAAAAATTAAATCAATTATTAGTTATAAAAAGTCATTGTTTAAATGAAAAAAACCGAATATACAATTTATCACCTGAAACTGTAAGTTATATAACGAAAATAATAACTTTGCCAATTAATGGGGAGTCAATTGAGTTTGAGAATAAAATTTTAAAAACACATATACCCAATACAAAAAATGCGGTACAGGTATTTGTAATAGAACCATTATATGTAGCAAGTTGTAAAAATATAAAAAATGGCGGATTGTTTAACGACTTTCTAATTGATATATAATTATTTAACACTTAACCCTTTGTCGATTATATTCACGAATTTGTCGGTAAAGGGATTTCGTGATTTGTAAATAAATATATATATATATATATATATATAGTTTATACCATTTATGGTTTCATTTTTTATTTTAATATAAAAAATGAAAAATTTAAAAAGTTCAAAAACGGCAAAAGGTTACCAATGTTTTTTTTCGTCATTTTTACCTATTTTAAATTATTTAACTTGTTATAGGGTCGTTGATTTGGTTAAAACCGATTGAAAAAAAATGTTAATAGAATTTTCATTTGTTCCTGCTACAGAATCGTCAAAAACGTAACTTGTATTACCTTTATAATATGCTAATATTGCCGGTATTCCCTGAATCATTTTACGTGTCTTTAAAAACGCGTATAATTCAAATGATTTATCAACATCAACATAAATAAGTTGTATATTAGAACATTCTGTTTCTATTTTTTTATACCAATTAGCCACATGTTTTTCAATTTTTTTACAAGGTCCACACCATTCCGCACCAAATTTAATAACTACAGCGCCATTATTATTTTCTAATATATCGTAAAAATTTTTAAGTGATTTAATTTCATAAATTATTGTCATTTAGTAAAAATAAAATGTATTATTTATATTATTTATTATATATTTATATTATTTATTATATACAATATAATCAAATGAAACTTACACAATTAACTAAAGTAATATTAATATCCGGATTAACATTTACAGTTGGATTTAGTATTTTGTATTTAATAAATAACTTTAATTATAGAGAAAATTACGAAGATATTAAAAAAGTATATCCATTAAAAATTGATAAAGATTACAAAATAACTGAATTAGTTAATAAGGCGGTTAATATTTATCATAAATATAATTATATTAATAATAAATTAAATGAGTTTAATATTAGTAATAATGTAAAAAATAATATAATGTTTAAAATAACTAGTATTTATACAAATATTTTTAATACAATAAAAAATGATATAACAGAACTTATTAATAATACACCAAATGATGAAATAGAAATTAAAATACAAAGTTTATTAAAAAAAGGTATTAAATCGTTTAATGAAGAAATTAATATTTTTAACAAAATACTACTTTCTTGTTCTTCAGCTGAGGAAATAAATAAATTAAAATTATAAATTATTTTACGTAAGTTGTAAAAAATAAGATAATACAGATTTATTTTTATTTTCCATTTCCATTTCCTTTTTTTTTGATTGATATTGTTTAAGTAATATTTTATTTTGAAATTCAACTTCCTTTTCTTTAAGAATCTTTAAATTTTCTTCTTCGGTTTTTAAAGAAATGTCCGCTGTATTTCTTGCTACTGTATATTGTTCAACTGATGTATATTTTTTAACTTTATCATAATCTCTTTCTCCTACCACAAATACTGTTTCGTTTTTATGAACCTTTTTTATATCTTCAAATTTTAATTTGCTAAAAGGATCGGTTTCTATATATGTTCCATTATCTTCATTAATACTGTCATCTTCATCATCAATGTCTTCATATAAATTTGATCCCGAAACGGAAGGTAGTTCTTTAACTCCTTTATATAAAACTATACCTTGTTGTTTTTCTTTAATTTTTTCAAATGTTCCATTTATTGCGGATACACTTGAAATAGAAAATTTGTCTGGTGTATCTTCTTTGGAAAACCAGTCGTTTTTATTTACAATTTTTTTACCCATTTGATTTTTTTCAAATAACTCATTAAATGTTTGTTGAAATTTAGCGGGAGGCATAGACTCAATTGTTTTTTCTATTTGTTCATTGTTTTTATATGTTTTACTATAATTACCTGTTCCATTAGAAATATTATTTATTTCATTTGAATATTTTATTTCTGTTTTTGGAACTTCTTTTGTTGTTTTTTGTTGATTATTATAAAATTCAACAATAATTTCAAATGCCTTTTTATAAAATAAAAAGTATTCAGGAGAAAGTCGAGATTTGTCTGGATGAGTTTTTAATACAAGTAATTTTGCTTGTTTTAATTGTTCGTTAGTTATGTTGTTGGCGTTAGTAATTTCAAAGAGATTTAATAATTCTTGAAAAGAATACATTTGTATGTTTAAATTAAAGTTTTTTGGGTTTACAGAACACGTTTTCATTATTATTATATATAAATTTATTTATTTCATTATTACGTAATTTATTTTTACATTTTTAATTTATTAATATTTGTATGATTTTTAAAACAATAAATGTATAATATGGATATTTTAAATAACAAACAAACAACCTAATATAATTATAAGTATTTGCGGTAATCCAATGTTTTCAAATATGGAATCTATTCTTGTAAGTAAAATAGACCCTATTTATTTATACATGGATAATGTTTTTTTATTTTTTTTCTATATTGTGTATTTTTTTGTATTGTGTATTGGATTATTGTTTTTTTTATTTTAGTTAACCCAGTGTCGATTACATAGACGAGGTTGTTTGTAAGGGTTTGTGGGGTGTGTGTGGGTTTTTTTTAAGATTAATTTTTACCTTTATAATCAATTTCAATATCATATGTTTTTTTATTTTTGGGTTTTCTACCACTTTCATTATCTTCATAAGACCCAAGTAATACATTTACTATACCTTCTTCTATATCATTACCGTAATATTTTTTATTTTGTTCTTTTTCAAATAATATATTATATAAATTTAAATTATCGGTTAATAATTCATTTTTTATATTTTCAACATTAACATCAATATTTTTACTTTTTTTTTCACGTATTCCAATTAAATCTACAAACCCGGTGGGGTATATATCATACGTATTTTTAATATAATAGTCTTTTTGATTCCCACCTATTTTTTTTGTTTTTTTATTATATTTTTTTTTAACTTTTTGTTTATTAGTTTGTTTTTTATTTGTTTGTAAATTAGTTTTACTATTACGACGTGTATATTTCATATATATAATATCATGAGGAAACATAATGTTAGTCGTTAAAATAAACATTTCTTAGTTTTCTCATGTGTTTATCTGGTATTTTTTTTTCTTTAAATAATTTTATTTTACTTTTAATACTTTTTTCTTTATCTAACATGGTTATTATAAAGTACAACGAATACATACCACACTCGGATTCAGTTCTTTGATGATTATTTGGGTAATTTTCATAATACTCAAATTTAAGACCTAATTTTTCGGCTTGTTCATGAACCTTTTTAACAAATTTTTTTATTTCATTAGGTGTTTTATTTGTAGCACTATCAAAGTAAAATATAAATGAATTTTCAATGTCAATAAACATTGAAACCCAATGACTTCCACTTTGATTGTGTTTGTCTAAATTAAAAATAATACCAATTTTTTTTATATTTGCGTTAATATATTTTTTTAATGAAAAATGACACAAATCGTTCCATACACAAGTTGAAGTATGTTTATTTAATACAACATCAAAATCAATTGTAGTTGGTCCAATTAGTTTAAATGATGGGTTACTTTTTTCGTATTGTATAAGTACATTTAATATATCATAATTTGATAACCATTCATATGGGTTTTTTTCCCATTCAGTTGGTTTTTTTGGTGAAAAAACCGTATTATTAATAATGCGTTGTTGTTCTAATGAAAGAATTTTTAACCAACAATTTTCTTTTTGGCATGTATTTGCCATTTTTACTCTAAGTTGTTGTAATATTTCTTTTGGGTTATTTGTGTAAATAGGATTTGCTTTATATTTAGGTTGTTTATTATAAGCATTTCGTATTGTAATAAGGTTTTTATTTGTATAACAAGTTAAATTATCAGTAGTTTTATCTTTTACTAATGGACTACAGTTCATACGTTTTAATGTTTTATTTTTGTAATTAGGTTTTATTATACGCGTTGTTTTATTTTTTTTCATATATACATATATAACACTTTTAACGTAAAATATTTGTAAAGGTTTGGTTAGGTTGATGGGAGAAAATGGAAAAAAAATGAGAAAGAAGGGGGGAGGGGGGGCAGTAAAGTAAATAAATACTACAACAAACGTAACATCTTTATAATTTATTATATAATGGAATTTTCAATTACTATAATAATTTCTTTTTTTATAATAATTTTAATTATTGGAGTAATAGTTAATTTATTATTATATTATTCTTTAAATTCTATATTTTATAATTTTTTTCCATTTAAAAATATAGAATTTAACGAAAAATGCTACAAAGACGAAAAATGTTATAATACAAATTTAATAATTTATTCAATAATTATTTTTTTTAACTTTTTAATTATTTCGTATTGTTTAGCATTAATGACAAAATAAATTAAATAAGGGTTAATGTAAAATAACGATTTTTTATAAAAAATAAAAAATTGTCAATTATTAACTAACTACTAACACTAAAGTTTATATTAAACAGTTTGATATTCATATGACCATTTATCACTATTAAATGGACTTACTGTCATATAATTATCTTTATTATTTTTCCAGAAATTTACTTTTGCTTCTAAAATCATATCTTCCTTTGATTTAGGAGGAACATAGTCTTTTACAGAAGTCATTTTAGCCTTTTCAACTTTCGTAGGATCTGGTTTTATACCATAACAATTAACACCATATAGTAATAATGGATTACTTACATACCCCCCATTAACTCCAGTTCTTCCACAACTATTTTCTTGTCCTTTTAATTTTTGTAATCTTTCATAAGTAGATTTTTGTGTAGGATATAATACTTGTTGATTAGCACTCCATGAATTAACACACCATTCAGCGCCTTTATCATATGCCTCATGTATTTGATCTATCGTTGCCAATTCCGCATTAAATGCTTTACATACTGCCTTTGCGTCACTATAATTATATAAATTATTTGATATATTAAAAACTTCAGGTTTCTTTACTTTTGGTTTATTGTCTGTTTTGGTTTCTTTTTTGTATTCGTTTTCTTTTAATTCCGATCGTAAATTATACCATGCTTTTGTAATTCCTCTATCATCACCAAAAATCATATCTACAATAGGAATTTTTAATATATAAATAAAAAAATCAACAATAATAACTGTTATTAAAATAATCCATAGTTTTTGTTCTAAAAAATATATTGATAGGGGACGGGTTTCTTTTGTCATAGGAACACCAAACAAATAAACAAATAAATAAAATAATACAATAAATATTAAACAATTAAAAAATGTATTTGGATTTTTATAAAACTCGTATGTCCAATTTAAACCATAACCAACCAAATTTTGTTTATCTTTTTCGCTTAAAGACCAATATGACAGTAATATTATAATAATTAATAAACCAAAAATAAATATATCAATACCACGGCTTAATGCCATGTTTTCTTTAAGTGGGTCGGTATCATTTCTATAAAATGTTTTTATTAAATAAAAAATAACTAAATATATTAATAAAAACCATATTAAAAATATTATATTCGATAAAGAAATTATGTTTCTAGATGAAGAATAATTAGTATTATTATTTTCTTTGGATTCGGACTTTGTAGTTTCTGTAGTAGTTGTTTGATTATTATTAGTAGTATTATTATTAGTAGTTTGAGTGTTTCCAAAAAAATTATTAATAATAGATAGTATATTTGACGTTACTGATGTATCAGTTATTGCTGTATTTGTTGTATCACTTATAGTAACACTCAAATTATTTATTTTAATTCCACTTATATCTGTTCCACTTATATCTGTTCCACTTATATCCAAATTTTCTTTTATATTTTCATTAAATAAACTAAACATTTTATATAAGAATTATATATTATAAAATTATTCTGTTTTATTAAACCTATTTTATTTACGTTTTTTCAGAAATTCTATAAAAAAGACAATAAGCTGAAGGTGTAACAATATTTGATACCCCCCTTTCTACAATTCCATCGTTATAATGTATCCACTCATCTAAATAATTTAATACATATGCTGTATAATGCCCCCCTTCACAACCTCCATAATGATTACATACACCAAATAAATCGTATATATATTTTTGTGAATTGTATCCACAAACATATTGTGAAAGTTCAAGAGACTTTATAGGATATTCAACCAAGTCGTTTCTTTTTCTTCGACCACACGGAGAAAACCTTTTTAATGAAATAATTAGTATTTCCGGAAAATTCCAAAATTCAATTTTTTTATTTATTTCTTCTTTTTTACCAGTAACATGGTTAAACCATGAATTGTCCCCATCCAATCGTTCTTCTTTCGTAAAAAGGTTGAAACAGTCATATATTGTATGAGTTTGAACAACCGAAGACGATGAAAACATATAAGATGGAAGACCAGCCGTCATTGCTGGTTGATTTTCTGGAATTGGTAAATCTAATATAAAAAAGTTTTCAGGAATAGTAGAATAAACAGTTTGTTTTTCGTCTAATCCCGTTATTTTACTAACATAAATTCCATAAAACATATTTAATATTTCGCTATATTCATGTTTATATACGGTTTGTAAATAGTTATAACACTTTATTGCCAGTTCATCCATTTCGTTTTGAGGTGTTCCGTGAATTGTAATTTCAATTTTTCTTGAAATACTAGTATGTAAGGTTTCTATAAAAAAATGAATAAATTCATGTATGTCATTTTGACTAAACCCCGTAAACATTGAACAATTTTTAATAATTGCCAAATTATGTACTATTTGAACAAATCTGTTAGGAGAAACTATACCGTCCATTTGCCATAACAAATTATGTAAACTTAACCATTCATTAAAAAAGTTCGTATCGGGAGTACCCGGCTTTTGATGGACAACAAATACCTTTTCATATATAGGTCTTAACTCATATATATGATTTATTATTTGAATACATGAATTTAAAAAACATGTATTTCCTATATTTGTAAGACCCGTATAACCATGCGCATTATCAGGTATTGAATTTAAAAATGCTTTTATATGATGTTTCATTTTATAATAACGTATTACAATAAGTTATATACGTTTTATTTTTTATGTTTTTTTACAATAATACTATTTCATAAAATAAAACATAAAATAAAAATATATATTTTAATTATTAAAATGCTTATTACAAAGTGGGTTAATTATGAAAATATACCTATGTTTACAAGTAGTGTATTTCCATTATATATTTTTACTAATATAAATATTTTTAAACAAAATAATATATTTTTATATTTTGCGGTTATAACATTTAATGGTTCAATTGTTTCTATAATGTTTTGGTCAAACCCCGTTTTATATCGAAATACCATAATACATCGTATTGACGCAGTAAGCGCAAGGTTTATATTAGTTAATTACGCATTATATAAAATAACAGTTAACCATAACAATTTATTGTGGTTTTTAATATATTATTTTATTATGTTAGTTTTTTTTTATTTATCAAACAAAATATCTTCTAATAATTGGTGCTGTAAAAAACATATTAATTTTCACTTACTTGCTCATTTTTTTTCCATTATTTGTTTTTTATTAACCATAAACGATTTTTACAATTATAAACCATTAATTTTTTAAAGTTTTTGTATTTTTAACAGTTTTTGTATTTTTAACCGTTTTTGTATTTTTAACCGTTTTTGTATTTTTAACCATTATTTAAAAAATTTATTTTATAAAACTTTTAAAATTATAATTGGTATTAAAATATAGTAAATATTGTAAACATTCGTTTTATAATTTATTTTGTGATTTCGCAAGTTAAATAAATATTAATAAAACACCTTATAAATTATACATGTAATAAAAAATAACTCTTAATTGAGTTTTTTTATTTTTTTTTGGTTTTTTTGGTTTTTTTGGTTTTTTTTGTTTTTTTTGGTTTTTTGGTTTTGTAAATATATAAGTATTATTATACTTATTAATGACCAATTCCACAGTTACACAAAACAACACGTGACACTTCTTCAGTATTGGTTGTTTTATATCCTCCACATTTGAGGCAATTAGACGCATTATAATAAATTTGTAAATATTCCCATGTCCAATACTCCGTTTGGTTATCATCAATATCTGGATTATTTTCAGATATTGATTTGCGAGAGAAACTTTCTTTAATAGCTGTATTTTTATTATTTAAATAATATATATCATCTGCCAAATAAAACAATGAATAGCATACTTCATTTAATTGATCAAATAAATATTCTTTGATAATATGAATTATTTCAAATGGTAACCCGCGACAAATTTTGTGAATTGTTGTAACTTTATTCATAGAAATTTTAAATCTAGGAAACTTGGGCTTGTAAGTAAATCCGGAAGGTGGTTTGTAAAACATATTTTTTAATAATTGGTATGTTAGTTTTCCATGAACTTTATCGTTAAAATCCTTGGTTTTTAAACCGCTTTTTAAACGCTGAAACCTTTCTTCTGTCATTTCTTTAAGATTCATAGCGTGTTGTGTGCGGTCCAATTTGGAATAAACTGTCGGCGATTTGAAAATACTTATATGCGATGATGTAGTTGATGACATAATACAAACCTTAATTAAATTCTGTCAAATAGACTTATTATACTAACTCTTAAATATGTGTCTAGTTAATATTAAAAAAATATAATCAATTTTATAAATAATTTAACTATTTTTTAATATTTTATTAACCCTTTAACGATTTAACCCGCGGATTTCAGGGTTAATCATTTTATTATTTTAATCGGTCATTATAAGATACTACACTATAAATTGTGTCAAATATTTTAAAATAAGTAAAATATTTGATTTTGTAAAAATGTCGAAAACGTTAAAGGGTTAATCATTTGACTTTATAAACGTTTTAAATTGTTTTATTTTTATATTGTAATAAAAAATGAAACAATAAATGGTAAAAATAAATGGTATAAACTATATATCTTGTTACAAAACACAAACTTCGACAATATAATTGAAAAATGTGAAAAATGGTTAACAATTTAAATATGCTCGTTTTTATGACATGTTTCACATAAAGAAGACAAATTTGCCGGGTGATTTTTATGAAATATACGACCTTCATCTGTTTGAATTATACCTAAACTATTTGCTTTTTTTTGTGGTTCAATATGATGTATTTCCGTTGAAAATGTTATTTTACATTTTTCGCATATTCCAACCAATTTTTTTGAATTATATTTTGATTGAGCAAATGTAAGGATTCCGCCATTTTCCGGATAATGGCGATTACGTATTTCAAACGCATTATCTAAAAAATCCGTTGGTAAATTCATTGATTGACAAACAGTTAAACCATACGATGTAATTCCTATACCGTCTTTTAATTTACGATCATATATTAATTTTCCACTTATTTGGTCAAATGATACTTCCAAATGTTTTATTTTAATATTTGGTAATTGTTTCATTTCTTCCCATTTAACAATTTCGTGAAAATGTGTTGCGAAAATAAAAGACGCGCGACGATTATGAAACTCGGTTAAAGATGCCATAATAATAGAAAGACCAGATTCCATTTCAGTTGAACTACATATTTCATCTCCCAATATAAGACTATTACTGTCAGCTTGTTTTAATATTACTGCCAGTTCGCTTATTTCAACCTGAAATGTAGAAAGATTTTTAAATAAGTTATCATTACCAATAATACGTGAAAAAAGTGCCGTATATGGTTTATATATAAATGATTCACATGGAACATATAATCCAGCTTGTGCCAATACAACACATACACCAATAGAACGAATAAGACTCGTTTTTCCTATTGCGTTTGTTCCAAAAAGAAGAATACCATATTCACCCTCCGTTCCAAGTATTACGTCATTTGGTACATATATTTCGTTTGTTTGTAAATGTTCAATTAAACAATGCCGCATTTTTGTTGCTTTTAAAAATGATTTTTGGGTTTCATCACTGTTATCAATTAATGGACGACAATAACCATATTCACGCGCAATAAATGCTTTTGAAAATAATACATCTATATTTCCTGTATAATCTATATATTGGGAAATTGATGAACTCCAATAATCCTCTATTTTTTTAATAATAGAAAAAAATGTCTTTGAAATTTCTATATTAAGACTCTCCTCCGTTTTTAAAATGTTTTGTGTTAATAATGTAATAAAAGGTGCTTGTATTTCACTTACCGACCCTGAAGCAACTATACGAATATCCTTAAAAGAAATTTTAAATGAATTATTAGTTAACGTGTGAAAAGTAATATATTCGTCTGTCATTAATGACAGTATTTTTTTTAAGGCAACCGCACGTGTAGCGGTTAATTGAAATGAAACTCCGCTTTTTTCCGTTTCATGAATTTTTATATATTCTGTTTGAGAAGTTGTACCCCCACCTGAATATGTAACCTTTTCTTTCACATTTTGAGATGACCGTATTAACTGATTAAAATATTCGTATATTGCTTTTAATTGGTTTGAGTATTCTTGTTTTTTTAATAAAAGGTCGTCTATTTCTTCGCTAATTCCTGGTTTAATAATGTTGGTATCAAAGCTTTGTACAGAATTTATGTCACGACAAACATTAATATAAAAATTGGTATTTATAAATTCTTTAAAATTTTCAAAAGAATTAACAAATTGGTCAGATGTTATAAATAGATTGTCATCAGCACCGGTTTCTTTAAAAAAAACATGAAGTTCCTGTAATATACATATACTATTGTATAGTTGATAAATAGAAGATGGGTATATTTTATGTAAAACTACTTGTCTGTATATTTTTTCTATATCTCTTATACCACTTAATTTTTTTCTAATTTCTGTTATTTGTTCCGGTTGGTATAATTCTAATATAGTTGCTATCTTTGCGTATTCTGTTTCCAACCATTTAACATCAAATGTCGGGTTAAGTAATTTTCTTTGAAAAAAACGTTTTCCAATTGCCGTACAGCAACGGTTTGTAAATGAAAGAACGGATGAAAAAAATCCTCTCCCACCTTCCGTTGTATTATCATTAATTATGTTTAATTGTCTTAATGTATGATTTGCTAATACCATTCGATTGGATGTATTGGTAAAAACAGGTATCGCAAGTTTTCGTATTAAATTTACATTATGTTCTTTAATAAAATCCAGTAAATAACAAAATGACTGGGTTGCGATTGGATTTATTTGAAAATCGTTGTTTTGAAAATAAATACTCGTATTGTCGTAATAACTCGATAATATATTTTGTATATAAGTTTGTTTTTCACAATTAGTAATTTTACTTGAAATAGATGTTTGTTGAAAAGTATCAGTGTTAGTTAATGTTGGTAACCATTGTGTAGAAGTAGGCATTGATGTTACTTCATTTATAATCATTTCTTTGGAAATAATATGTATTGTATTACATTGAACCCCCGCAAATCGTAATATTGTTTGTATTGTTTGTTTTTCTATTGTTTTTGAAATAAAAATAACCTCACTTGGTGGAAATGTTGAAAGAAAACGCTCCATTTCGTCAAATGTTGTTGGATTCATTAAAAATGGCGTTTCATATTCAAATATAGATGTTTGACCAGTAAAAATGTTAATCGCGGAAATACCATATACTATATTTGTAGTAGAATTATTTATATTTTTAATTCTGCCTTTTTTATTTATTAATAATTCTAACCAAATACACACTATATGTGTATGTTGTGTATTGGAACTATTATCATCTTCATCATACCTCATAAATGTTCCACGTGAATATACTGCGTCAAATACACGGGTAACATCTTTGCCGTTTTTTTCTTGAATAAAAACAACAACTATAAAATCCGCTTCTACTAATTTTTGTAAATATTTATCCAACATATAATTGCGAAAACCCATCATCATTATTTGCTGGTCATCTGTTTTATACGTTGCCTTTTTTTCAACTAAACTTAAATTACAAATACGCGATATATCTTGTGTATGTGGATGTTGAATTGTGCCAGTTGAAACCGTTTTATATGTATATATTTCAAAGAAACTTCCAACTTCCAACAATACACACGTTTTATTACCATATTTTGTGTTATAAGTTGTATTATATTCAAAGTATTCATCATAAATTGAACGCAAAGTAGTAGAGTTCGTTTTACTTCGTTTCATATGTGATAGATTTTTGGCCGAGTTGGTAATTAGTTTAGTTGTAATACTTAATTATTAATCTTTATATATTTATGATATTTGACGTTTTCTTGTTTGAGCCATCAAAAAAGCGCGTTTATGATGATTACATCCATCGTATAATATATTATAATCGACTATAGATGAATTACCGGCAGTAATAGCACTCGCAAGTCTTGCCAATCCCCATGATTGTGCGGTCTGATTTGGCCTTGAACCGGATGAATAATACGCACCTTCCCCTTTTTTAACAATCTTTTTTAACGCATTTAAAGAACAACCAGTTGCCGTTGCGAGTTGTTTATTCGGTGATATTTTATCGACACCATAAATCCTTTTTGCGTTTTTTATGTGATTAGAATGCCTTGATTTGAAAGAGCGAACGAATGGTCTAGAATAAAAAACGTGGTTTTTATATAATTTTCGCGAACGGTTTATAGCAGTTATTTGTTGTTTTTTGTCTTTTTTTGTTAGTTGGTTTGGTACATACCTTTTTGGTATTTTAATATACCCCCCAATATTTGGTATCATTTACTGTGTATATATAATACATATTTTCAGTTATTATTCAATTTTTACAATTGAATAATAAGATTTATATTTTTTGTTGTTTATTGATATTCAAAGAACAACGGATAAAAATTGCTATATCGTAGGAAAATATTGCCAATCCAAAGATTTACATATTAAATACCAGGTCGCATCGTTTTGTCGCTGTTTTTCAATATCTTTTAATGTTGTAATATAAGGCAAATATTGAGTTTGATCTAACAAAACGCATAATTGATGTAATATATAACTATAAGAAAGGAGATTTGTTCGATTTGCCGGACAGTAAATAGAAAATTTAGGTTGAATTTCAATAAAAAGAACACACAATGTTTCAATTAACGTTTCGCTCATAACCGGCGGTTTAACACCAAAAATTGAATTAATATATTGTATATGTTCAAAATATTTATTTAAACACAGTTTACGCAATATATCGCGCATTATTTCATAATTGAGTTTTGAAAGATCAGTAATTCGTTCTTTTTTAATTCTAGCACGAATTAATTCAATAACCTCCGATGGTATTTGTGTTGTTTCTTTTGCTTGAAATTGTGATAATATTTCTTTAAAATGATTGAGACGTATATATGCGGTATAAGATATTTCATTTGGCGGTTCTTTATTATATGGTTTTGAACCATCAACAATATGCATAACAAACTTGCCACATTTTAAATTATTACATATTAATATTCCTTCTTCCTCTTGATGAATAAACTCACCTACTTCGCAATAATGACATATATCCATTGCTACGGCATAATTCTTTATATTTAGTATTTCACCATTTACATTTTTCCAATAATTTTGATATATGTACTTTGAAACATTATATTTTTCATTGTTTTCAATAGTCTCCTCTTCATTATTGGTAGTTTTAATTTTAAAAAAATTATTTAATATATTGGTATTTTGATTTCCTCCTCCCGTGGAAATATTTTTTTTTTGTTCAAAATAATGAAAAATACATTTCGCGTTTTCTAAATAATATTTTTTTTTTTTCATTCTCATTTCTTTAATTTCCGCTTTCTTTTCCATAATTCGTTCATATGTTTCTAAATATTTATCTATATTTTTTACGTTTGACGGTGGAGTGGGAGTAAGAGTAATAACATTTTCTGTAATTTCGTTTTCTTCTAAATTAATTAAACTAATTAAAATATGTTTTAATTTTCGTATTTCCTTTAATAATTTCGGTATTTTTTCAGTTTCATTTTTTTTAAATAATTCCAATAACTCAACATGTTTTTCGTTAATTGTATTTGGTTTTTTTGTAATTGTTTCTTTAACCGGGGTTATTTGATAAAAAAATGGTCGTGTAGGTGTCTTGTTCATATTATATTTTTATTTTAAATTATATTATTGAATGTATAATATAGTTTTATGTCATTACTAAAGAGTATAGTATTTATATTGTCTTAAGGCATTTGCTAATATTTTAACCAAAAATTTTAAATGAAAGGTCATTTTTTAAAGATGCGGGTGGTTTCCATCTTTTGTAAATTTCTAATGCGGTTAAACCTCCCAAAATTTGTGCTAAAATATAAGGAAATACAGTTATTGGCGGAATTTTACCAGCAATCGCCAAAATAATAGTAAGGGTTGAATTAACCATTCCACCCGACACTTTTTGTATAAATAAAATAACAACTGCTAATGTTATACCAATTAATATTGCGTTTCCTGTTGCCAATATAACGTAAAAAAACACAGCCGTTCCTAAAAATTCAGCTAAATAATTTAACATTATATATAAAATATATAAATAACATGTATCAATATTTATTATTTTATTTATTTTAACCCTTTAACGATTTAACCCGGGGATTTCATGATTAATAATTTATTATTTTAATCATGTATTATAAAATACTACATTATACAACGTTTCAATTATTTTAAAATAAGTAAATAAAATCATACATGTTATGTATTAAATATTTTATAAAATACTAAAATATAAAATGGATCTTTCAAATAAGAGTTAACTCATATATTGAGTAATCTCTACTAACCCTATAAATTTATATATTAGTATAAAATACTATATCATATATGGGTTTAAATTGTTAAAATTCAACCATATATAGTAACACGATTATTCGATGAAATTAAAAACAATGAACTTATTGAAATAAAAAAAATTAAAAATATAATTAATACTAAAAACCAGGAAAAAATAGGTGTTACATAACTACAAATCATATTTAAAACAACAGTAAAAAGTATTATATATAAAAATTGAATAATTAACACAAATACATTATTATTTACATCGCATTCATAATCGCCTAAACAATAAACATGTGTATTACCTACATTTTGAAATATAAATGTAATAAGTATTAAAGATGAAACAACCAAATAAAGCATTGCTGGTGGACATAACGTAAAATCCATTATATATATTTTACTTCGAAACCAAAACTAAAAATAATTAATAATGTAAAGTTTAAAATAAAAATACTTATATATACATTTTTTCGGATGTAAATGGGATTGATGGTGATAATGACGGTGTTATCATAACTCCTCCGCCGTTAAATGATCGTTTAATTTTACTAGTTTTTTTTCTTAAACTTTTACTTGATTTACTTGATTTACTTGATTTACTTAATCTAATAGATCTACTTGATCTATTATTTGGTATAAATCCTCCATTTTGGTTACAAGAACAACGACCCAATGTTTTTACGTATAATGAATTTTTTTTCAATGTTTGAGATTTACGTTTTTTTCCTCCGGTTATAATACCACCACAAGTACTACAACCACCAAATGTTTTTTTCATTAATATATTATTTACTGGATTTTCTTCACATAACATTAAATTTTTAAAATGTTGTTGTTCTTTATTTTTAAATGTTATTTTAACTTTATACGCACTTGACGGTGGAATAATACAATTATATAAATTGGATTTAATATTTATTTTCTTGATTATTTTATTATTGGATTGTATATTTTGTTTACTTTGTCTATTTTGTTTACTATAAGGATTATTAAAAGACGGTGTTGGTAAATTATTATTATGTATATCTTTTAATTCTTGATTTAACGAAAAAACTTCTTTCTTTGTTAAAATTTTGGTTTTTTTTGTTTTTTTTGTTTCATCTAAATACCCCGTTATTACTTTAAAATCGTTATCTTCAAGCCGGTTATTTTCATAAAAAGTTTTATGAAATAATAATCTTTTTGTAAATGTTTTTTCTAAAAGGTCTTCAAATTCTTTAGTTTCTTTAATATCATGATGTTGTTTATATTTATACGTAAATAATTCTATTATTTTATTTTTTAAAAAATATGTAGTTAAATAATTTTTTGGATTAAGAAATCTTATAAAATAAAAATAATTTATTTTATCAACAAAATATAATATTTGAGTATTATTAAAATTAAAAAATAGTTCATTAAATAAATATTTATTTCTATGATTTAAAACACGATTATTATCGTGAAATAGTTTAATTGCTTCATCAACCTTTTCTTTTTCAAAATCATTTAACGGATACTCACGTACTAATTCAATAATAGGCGACAAAACCGGAATAAATGTTTTCTTTTTAATTGACATATATACAATATAAAATTTTTTTATTCTATATCAACGTGGGTAAGCATATGGCGACGGCAACATACATTATTTAACCCCAACATATCGAGGACTTCTCCTTCTGCTGTTTTTTTCATATTTTCTTTGGTTAAATATACAACCTTATTAATATCTTTTGATTCCGCTAATTTTTTTTCTTTGACTCGTTCCAAGAACCAACGGTATTTATCGGCTAAAACATTTCCACAAGTAAAACATTTAATAGGAATAATCATATTTGTATATGTATTTAATATATAGTATTTATTTATAATCAATTTTTTATATAATGGTTTTGCGGATGAAAGGGTTTACGTTACCGAAAATTGATCATATAAAAACAAATTATTAATATATACAAAAATCACTAAAAGTTTGATAATGATTAAATGTCACGGAATAACACCTAGCGGTAATGGTATATACTTGAAAATTGTCGATGTTGCTGTGGTGAATGTAATTATATGAAAAATAATTACGATTATGATTTATTTATAAATAAACTAAAAACAATACATAGTCATTACAATAGTAAGAACTCACATAATGAGATATTAAACCAATCAATAAGTGAATTAACAACTACACCAGTTCAAGAAGTCTTCAAAGACCCCGTTCAAGAAGTCTTCAAAAACCCCGTTCAAGAAACTCTTAGTTTAAATACACAAAAAAATAATATTATAAAAAAAATTGTAAAAAAAACAAAAGAACAAATTAAAGAAGAAGCCCGAATTAGAAAACAAAAACAAGTAGCACAATTAAAAGAAAAACTCGGGGATGAAGAATATCGAAAGAAAAGATCACAAGAAAACGCAATAGAAAGACAAAAACAAAAAGATAAGATAGGAGAAGAAGAGTTTAACCGAATACAAAAAGAAAAAATTGCGAAATATAGAGAAAGTAGAAAAGGGAATGTAAATAAAGAAACTAACAATACTGATATTATATAATTGTATACTATTATAACTTATTACACCGTTTAACATTTTAATCCTTTAACGTTTTCAACATTTTTACAAAAATCAAATATTTTACTTATTTAAAATATTTGACACAATTTATGGTGTAATATCTTATATTGACTAATTAAAATAATAAAATTATTAATCCTGAAATCCGCGGGTTAAATTGTTAAATAATTTTTTTTGTTTTTATATATTATGCGATGTTTTTGTTGTAATAGATCACACAGTTTGTAAAAAATCACAACCAGCCATACCGGTCATCAATTGCTGTACGCCACTCCAGCCATTCCACTCATAACACGCAAAATGTTATAGTTCACGGCATAGACACGAACCTTGGCGGTAGCAACACCGGCAACAGCTCCAGCGGAAAGAACCAATTGAAGAACGGCGTTATCTATACGTGAGAAATTACATGATCCACTTGGTTGATGTTCCTCGGGGCGAAGGGCAAAACTGTAAACATTAATACCAGTATCAGGGTTTCTGGTGTGGTGCTGGTAAGGCTGAACAACGTCGAAATAGGAGCCTTCTCGCTCGGAGAATCGATCCTGACCGTTAAGTTGGAGTTTAGCGGTAACAACCGGGTTTTCTCCCCAACAATGCATATCAAGAGCAGTTTCCGAAAGTACAAACGTACCTGCGTCACTAACATATGAGCCGTTTACAGAAGCTCCACCTTGTTGGTTGTCAAAAGGTCGATCAATACTACCAGCGTAGTTTTTAGCATACCATTGTGTACTTACTGCCGGGGTTGTTGTACTCATGTACCCATCAATAGCACCAGGCATTTGGAAAAGACCATTTGACGCAATAAATGCGGTAGATCCAGCAGTTTCAGCAGGTCCACCAAAAGCATGGATTGCGTTAGGTAGGGCATCAATTGCGTCAGTGTAGTTAAAAGGTTGTGCTCCGAGTGTTCGGAAAAGAATTTGAGAAGCATCAAGTGAACTACAGTAATCAACATTGGCGTCTGGCTGAACAACCCATATAAGTTCCTTAACTGGGTGGTTAAAGTTAAGCTTAATTTTGTTAGAAGAAGATCCAACACTTTCATCGCCAGTAAACTGTAGTTGTTCTATCAAATACTCATGAGGATTCTGTGCCATCTTACGTCTCTCGTCAGTATCCAAAAAGATGTAGTCAACGTAAAGAGAGGCAGCAACCAAAGACTGCTGGTAAGCCGTAATAACAGAGGCTGTTCCAGTTTGTTGGTTCAACGAACCAACGGCCCACAAGCACTCTCCAATTGGACGAATATCAAGATTTATTTTAACTTCGTGGTACTGCAAAGCAATCAAAGGAAGTGAAAGTCCAGGATTTTTGGAAAACCAAAAGAGAAGAGGAATATAAAGAGTGGTTTCAGGAAGAGCATTACGCGGCGCACACACTTGAGAAGGACCACTAGCCGAAGAACAAGGTCCGGAAATATTAGCAAAAGTGGGATCAGTAATATAGGTAAGCGCAGTGGTATTTCCAATCATCTTGTAGTACCCGCGTTGTTGCTCTTTAGTAAGAGTTACTTGATTCCATATATGCATCCAGTCACCATATTGTCTGTCAATTCTTTGACCACCAATCTCTACCTCAACTTGCGCAACCAACTGCTCTCCAATAAAATCCAACCAACGGGCATATACACCTTCATTAAAAGAACCACTATTGTTCGTCAATTGTTGGTTAATTTCAGGAAGAGTAACCTGAAGGTAAGTGCGGTAACACAAATCACCATTTCGGCTAATTGTACAAGTAACTCGACGACCAAAATCAGCCTGTCCCTGAAATGTTTGTTCAATAGATTCCATCGCGAAGTTTGTATGGCGACGGTAAGAAACCTTCCAAAAAGTTATTTCAGGAGTTCCAGTAAGAAAAACATCTTGTGCGCCATAGGCGACGAGTTGCATAAGACCACCAGCCATTTTTCTTTAATATACTATACTAAAGAAAATAATTTTAAAAATTTACTATTTTTCCTAAAGATAAAAATTTATCATAAAAATATTACCCTTTGTTAATTATATTTACTGATTTGTCGGTAAATGGATTGGAGCTGTTTTGTAACGATAAGTATATAGTTAATACCATTTACGGTTTTATTTTTTACTACCATATAAGAAAAAATGAAAGTTTTAAAAAGTTCAAAAACGGCAAAGAATTAATTTGTACGTTAAATATATAATGCTAAAGAAAACTTTTAGGCGTTTTAAAAAATGTACAAAACTTAATAAAAGAAAAATAAAGTCTAAACGTACGTTAAAAAAATATGGAGGATCATATACAGAAAAAGATGAAAACATCACGAGACTTAACAGAAAAAAAAGAGATATAATAGCAGAAAAAGATAAATTAGAAGCAATTGAAATGGAATTAAACGAAAGGAAAACGGAAAGGACGAAAAAAGAGGTTCAATATCGCAAAGATATACTTGATATAAAGCGCGCGATATATTTACTTGATAATGAAAATGAAATGGAATTAAAAGAAAGGCAAACGGAAAGGGAAACGGAAAAGGAAACGGAAAGGATAAAAAAAAGGGTTCAATATCGCGAAGATATACTTGATATAAAGCGCGCGATATATTTACTTGATAAAGAAAATGATAAGGAGGAAGAAATAATGATAAACATAGAAAAAGATAAAAATAGTTTGGATTCAGAATTGCAAAAAATATACGAAGAATTGCAAAGAATACAAGAAGAATAAACCTAATGTACATGAACATAATGTAGATGTACCGTAAGTTTTACAATAATATTTATATTGTGCTATAATTATTGGTGTTAAATATATTTATAAAAAGCTATAAATTAAAATTTATAAACTGCTTGTTTTAACCCTTTGCCGTTTCTGGACTTTTTATTTTTTTCATTTTTTCTTATATTGTAATAAAAAATGAAACCATAAATGGTATAAACTATATAAATATCATTACAAAACACATTTACCGACAAATTCGTCGATATAATCGGCAAAGGGTTAAAATGGCTGATAAAGAACCGGATGAAAACACTAAAGAAAAATATATTTGATTGGCTAATAATGAAAAAACTTTAACCCTTTAACGATTTAACCCGCGGATTTCAGGGTTAATGATTTTATTATTTTATTAGGTAATTATAAAAAACCTACATTATACATCGTGTCAAATATTTTAAAATAAGTAAAATATTTG
>Ga0114968_10000125_pt1 | contig 57827 bp, 58 predicted proteins | sample M_130807_EF_Meta_FD_87020 | JGI IMG/M metagenome (GOLD analysis project Ga0114968, IMG submission 87020) | Freshwater microbial communities from Lake Montjoie, Canada to study carbon cycling - M_130807_EF_MetaG | ecosystem: Environmental > Aquatic > Freshwater > Lake | place: Lake Montjoie... | reverse complement strand
TGCAATACGATGCGGGCGACTACCTGGGTTGTTTGACCGCGGCCCAAAGTTTGGGCGACACCGCCGGCTTCGAGTCCCGCAAGGCCGCCAGCGCCGCCAAAGGTTTGCTGCGCGGTATCGGCTATTCCAGCTACATCGAGGCCTGCGGCTTGGCGCCCAGTAACATTGCCGGCGCCTTGGGCGCACGGGCCGGTTTGTTTGAGTGCGGCGAAGTGCGGGTGCACCCCACCGGCAGCGTGACCGTGTTCACCGGCTCGCACAGCCATGGCCAGGGCCACGAGACCACGTTTGCCCAGGTCGTCGCCGCGCGACTGGGGATTGCGGTGGAAGCGGTGGACATCGTCCACGGCGACACCGGCCGCGTGCCATTCGGTATGGGCACCTACGGTTCGCGCTCGATTTCGGTCGGTGGTGCCGCCATCATGAAGGCACTCGACAAGATCGAGACCAAGGCCAAAAAGATTGCCGCCCACTTGATGGAGTCCAGCGATGCAGACGTGGAGTTTGCCAACGGCGAGTTCACCGTCAAGGGCACCGACAAAAAGGTCACCTTCGGCCAGGTGGCGCTGACCGCCTACGTGCCGCACAACTATCCGCTGGACAAGCTCGAGCCCGGCCTGAACGAGACCGCGTTCTACGACCCGACCAACTTCACCTTCCCCTCGGGCACCTACATCTGCGAGGTGGAGGTGGACCCCGCCACCGGCGTCACCCGGGTCGACAAATTCACCGCGGTGGACGACTTTGGCACCATCATCAACCCGATGATTGTTGAAGGTCAGGTGCACGGTGGTTTGGTCCAAGGCATTGGTCAGGCACTGTTGGAGAACTGCGTCTACGACCGCGAAACCGGCCAGTTGCTCACCGGCTCCTTCATGGACTACACCATGCCGCGCGCCGACGACTTCCCGGACTTCCAAATTGGCAACATTTGCACCCCTTGCACCCACAACCCGCTGGGTACCAAAGGCTGCGGCGAGGCGGGTGCCATTGGCTCACCACCGGCCGTCATCAATGCGGTACTCGACGCCCTGCACGGCGTAGGCGTCAAGGACTTTGACATGCCTGCCAGCCCCCACCGTGTGTGGGAAGCCATCCAGGCCGCCAAGGCCTGAAGCCCCAAGGAGATACCAACATGTATGCATTCACTCTAGACCGTCCCGCCACCCTTGCGGACGCCGCGAAATTGGCCAGCGCGGGCGCTAAGCCCTTGGCTGGTGGACAAACGCTGCTCGCTTCGATGAAACTGCGCCTGTCGCAGCCCGGCCAATTGGCTGATTTGGCCGGCATTCCCGAACTCGTGGGCATTTGCCGCGAAGGCAACGCCATGGTGATTGGTGCCATGACCCGCCACATGGACGTGGCCAGCCATGCTGAGTTGCGCTCCACCATTCCCGGCCTGGCCGACTTGGCGGCGCACATTGGCGACCGCCAGGTGCGCGCCATGGGCACGCTCGGTGGTTCGGTGGCCAACAATGACCCCTCCGCCTGCTACCCCAGCGCGGTACTGGCATTGGGCGCTACTATTCGCACCAACCAGCGCCAGATTGCGGCAGACGATTTCTTTACCGGCATGTTTAGCACCGCTTTGCATGACGGCGAGATCATCACCGCTATCAGCTTTCCTATCCCCAAGCGCTCGGTGTACATGAAATTTGTGCAACCGGCTTCGCGCTTCGCGCTGGTGGGCGTGTACGTGGCGCAAACCGATGCGGGTGTGCGCGTTGCCGTGACCGGTGCCGGCCAGTGCGTGCACCGCCACGCGGGCCTGGAGGCGGCGCTCAACCAAAGCTTTACCGTGGCCTCGGCGGCCTCGGTGGCGATTGACGCCTCGGAGCTCAACCACGACATCCATGCTTCGAGTGCGTACCGTGCCAACCTGATCAGCGTGCAAGCGCAGCGCGCAGTCGCTAAGCTATTGGGCTAGCACCGGCTGCCTCGGGCGGCCCGTGCCGCTTGAAGCGAAGGCTCCGTGTCGGCGCACGCGGGGCCTTTTTTTTGGAAAGAACATGCTCACTTTTTCATCCGTAGACGCACTGATCGAGTCCTTGCGACAGGCCGGCTATTTTGCCGAGCGTCGTCTCGCTACTGCGGTGTTTCTGGCCCTCAAACTGCAGCGCCCGCTGCTGCTGGAGGGGGAGCCCGGCGTCGGCAAGACGGAACTTGCCAAAGCGCTCGCGTCCGCCTTGGGTCGGGCCCTGATCCGCTTGCAGTGCTACGACGGCCTAGAGCAGCGCGAAGCCCTGTACGAGTGGAATTACGCCGCTCAGTTGCTGCACATGCGAGCAGCCCAAAGTGGCACCGGCGGCGAGTTGGATGCGGCACGGGTGGAGCGTGAGGTCTACCAGGATCGCTACCTGATTCGCCGACCGCTGCTCAAGGCCCTGCAGACGGACGCGCCCGGTGCGGTGCTGCTGATCGACGAGGTGGACCGTGCTGACGAGCCCTTTGAGGCCTTTTTGCTGGAGTACCTCGGCGAATACCAGGTCAGCGTGCCCGAAATTGGCACCATCAGTGCCCAATTCAAGCCGGTCACGATCCTGACCAGCAACCGCACCCGCGAACTCAACGACGCAGTCAAGCGCCGCTGCCTCTACCACTGGCTGGACTACCCTGAACGCGAACGCGAACTTGAAATCATTCGCGCCCAGGTCCCCCAGGCCAGCGAGGCGTTGTCAGAACAGGTGGCGACTGTCGTTACCCGACTGCGCAACCAGCCATTTGCCAACGCATTTCAGCGTGCGCCAGGCATTGCCGAGAGTGTGGAGTGGGCCAAGGCTTTGATCGCGCTGGACACGCTGGCGCTGGACCCTGAGGTCATGAGCGACACCGCCGGTATTTTGTTTAAGCAGCGCGAAGATGTGTCTGCCCTCACGCATGCGCTGGCGACCGACTTGCTGGCGCCGCCCGAGGCGCAAGACCCCGCCAGCTAAGCTCGCCTATTTGCTGCGCCGCCCACCTCCACTCCACCACCATCGCCATGCAACTCGGTGACTCCCGCACCGGCAAACTGGCCGACAACCTAGCCGCCTTTGGTCGCAGTTTGCGCCGCGCCGGAGTGCGGGTGGACAGCGCGCGGATCGCCTTGTCCACGCAGGCGGCGCTCGTGGTGGGCTTGGAGAAACAGCAAGACCTGAGCGCGGCCCTTGAGGCGGTGCTGGTGAGCCGCGAACAAGACCGTATGGTGTTTCGCGAGCTGTTTGAGGCCTTTTTTCGCAACCCGAACATGGCGCACAAGCTACTGTCTCAGCTTTTGCCCAGTGCCGAGGGCAAGGCCGAGCCGAGCAAACGTCGCCCACGCGTGCGGGAGGCGCTGTCGCCGCAGCAGGCTTTTGCCAAGCAGGCCGGTCCCAAGCAAGAAGACCAAAAGGTCGACTTCGACGCGGCCATGACCGCCAGCGATGCGCAGCGCCTCAAACACGCCGACTTCAATGCCCTGTCCGCCACGGAATACCGGCTCGTCGAGCGTTTGGCCCGCGACATCCGCATGCCCTTGCCTACTTTTGCCTCGCGCCGCAGCCAACAAGGTGCGCGCGGTGCGGCTCTGCACTGGGCTGGCGTGATGCGCCAGGGCGTACGCACGGGCGGCGAGCCTATGGTGTTGCCGCGCCTGAGCCCCAAGCGCCAGCCCTTGCCGCTGTTGGTGTTGGTGGACGTTTCGGGGTCCATGGAACGCTACGCCCGTCTGCTGCTGGCGTTTTTGCATGCGGCCACCCGTCGCCACCCTCGGCGTGATGTGTTTGCCTTTGGCACCCAGCTCACTGATCTAACGCCGGCTTTTCGGATGGCAGACACCGATGCCATGCTGGCGCATGCCAGTGTGGCGATCGAAGACTTTGCCGGCGGTACCCAGTTGGGTGCCTCAATCGCCCAATTGCGTTTGCAGCACGGCCGCAAACTGGTGGGGCGGCGTACCATGGTGCTGGTGATCACCGACGGTCTGGACACCGGCGAGCCAGCGGCGCTGGCCCAAGAACTGCTCTGGCTTAAGCGCCACAGTCGGCGACTGCTCTGGCTCAACCCCCTGTTGCGTTTTGAGGGCTACGCCCCGCTGGCCCAGGGCGCTACCGAACTGCACCGCGCATCGGACGCCATGCTGGCGGTGCACAACCTGAGCAGCCTGGAACAGCTGGCCGCGAGTTTGGCCGGGGTGATACAACGGTAGCGAAAGTGCCGAGTGGTCGCAGCACCCGCCAAAGCGGCACAATGCTTTGTTAGTGTGAACTTTTTGGAATTAGGAACAAAACCATGGAAATGCAAGGCAGCCGATTACTCGCCATCACGCAACAACAAGCGTGGGATGCGCTCAACGACCCGCAGGTGCTAAAAGCCTGTATTGCCGGTTGCGACAAGGTCGAGAGCAGCGGTGAAAACCAATTTGTGGTGGGCGTGGCCATCAAGATCGGGCCCGTGTCTGCCAAGTTCAGTGGCAAGATTGCGCTGGCGGACATGGCGCCGCCCCACAGCTACACCCTGAGTTTTGAGGGCCAGGGCGGCCCCGCCGGTTTTGGCAAAGGCACGGCCAAGGTGCAACTCACCCCCGCCACGGGCGGCACCGAACTCAGCTACAGCGTGCAGGCCTCGGTGGGCGGCAAGATTGCCCAGCTGGGGCAGCGGCTGATCGATGGCGTGGCCAAGTCGATGGCCGAGGACTTTTTCAAGCGCTTTGACCAGGAAATGCAAAAGCAATATCCCCCGGTGGACGCGCCTGCCGCTGCGGCGGTGCAGGACACCGCCTCCGAGGGCGGCTTTTCTGTTCCCGGATGGGTGTGGGTGGTGGGAGCGCTGCTGGTCGCTGTGGCGGTTTGGCGTTTGCGTTGATCCGCTTCCCGCTCGCCCGGTGGGGAGTGAGTGGGGCCCACCGAATCATTAACCCGAAGAATAGTCAGGCCAACAAGCCCACATTCCCCCCCGCCGCCGTGGTGTTCACCGTGACCGTGCGCTCCGCGCAAAAGCGGTAGAGGTAGTGTGGGCCGCCCGCCTTGGGGCCGGTTCCACTTAGCCCTTCGCCCCCGAAAGCCTGCACCCCGACCACCGCGCCGATCATGTTGCGGTTGATATAGGCGTTGCCGATATGTGCGGACTGCGCCAGCGCGTGGGCGCGGCTGTCGATACGGGTCTGGATGCCCAAGGTCAGGCCGTAGCCCAGTGCGTTGATTTCGGCAATAACGCGAGCCGGGTCGCCGTTCCAGCGCACCACTTGCAGCACCGGACCAAAAATTTCGACGTTTACTTCGGCGATGCTTTTCACCTCAAAGGCATGGGGCGCGAGCAAGTGCGCAATGGGCGGCACCCGGCCTTGAGAAGCGGCATCCGGGCCGATCAGCAGCGTGTGTTGCGCGCGCAGGCGGGCAATGTGGTGGGTGAGCTTGTCAAAAGCCTCCTGGTCGATGACCGGGCCCACGTCGGTGGCCAGGTCGCCGGGGTCTCCAACGCGCAATTCTTGCGTCGCCCCGCGCAGCATGTCGATCACAGGGTCCGCAATTGCTTCGTGCACGCACAACAAACGCAGGGCTGAGCAGCGCTGACCGGCGGAGCGAAATGCGCTGACCACGGCGGCGTCGACCACCTGTTCGGGCAGTGCGCTGGAGTCCACCAGCATGGCATTGATGCCCCCGGTTTCGGCGATCAAGGGCACGATGGGTCCGTCTTTGGCGGCCAGTGCGCGCTGGATGATTTTGGCCACCTCGGTGGAGCCGGTGAACACCACACCGGCCACGCCGGGCTGTGCCACCAGCGCTGCGCCCACGCTTTCGCCCGGACCGTGCAACAACTGCAGCGCATCGGCGGGCACGCCCGCCTCCCGCAACAGGCGAACCGCCAGCGCGGCAATGGCCGGGGTTTGTTCGGCGGGTTTGGCCAGCACCGTGTTGCCGGTGGCCAGCGCGGCGGCGACTTGGCCGATAAAAATCGCGAGCGGAAAATTCCAAGGGCTGATGCAGACCCAGACGCCGCGCCCGGTTAAGGTGAGCGTGTTGGTCTCGCCGGTGATGCCGTAGGCCTGTGAAAGTGAGGCCCCGTGCACGACGGGCATGGCCAGCGCTTGCATGATGCGTTCGGCCTCTTGGGCGTAGTAGCGCAGGAAGTCGATGGCCTCGCGCAGTTCGGCCGCCGCATCGCCCCAGGTCTTGAAGGCCTCTTGTACCAGCAAGGCGCACAGCGCGCCGGCCCGCGTCTGCAAGAGGTCGGCAGCACGGTGCAGCACGCGGGCGCGCTCGGCCACCGGGGTATTGCTCCATACCGTAAAGCAGGCCTGGCTGGCAGCAAACGCCGGCGCAATGTCCTGCGTCAGGGACAGTGGCACCCGCGGCACCGGAGCGTTGCCCAAGGCGGCGAGCAGCGGTTCACGCATGGCGGGCACCGTCAGGTCCACGCCGCCACTGTTCACCCGTCCGCCGAGTGGCGCACCAAACAGATCGGCAGGCAAAGGCAGCGAAGGGTGAGGTTCGAGCCGCAGCGGTGAAATCAGCAACTCGCTCAGGCCCACCGATGCGTCTCCCAACTGGTGCACAAAAGAGGAGTTGGCACCGTTTTCCAGCAACCGCCGCACCAGGTAGGCCAACAGGTCTTTGTGTGCTCCCACAGGCGCATACACGCGGCAGGCGATCAAGGGGTTTTTGAGGACCTCGCGGTAGACACCTTCGCCCATGCCATGCAGGCGCTGCAGTTCAAAGCGCGGCCCCGTTTGCGCCGCAGGCGCAGCGACCAGCGAGGGTGCCCCTCGCATTGACATCTGCAAAATTGCAGCAATGGTGGCGGCATTGTGGGTGGCGAATTGCGGAAAGATCGCGTCGGGTGCGTCCAGCATTGCCCGGGCACAGGCCAGATACGACACGTCGGTGTGGTGCTTGTGCGTGAAAACCGGGTAGTGCGGCATGCCCAGTTCTTGGGCGCGCTTGATTTCAGCGTCCCAGTACGCGCCTTTGACCAATCGGCACATCAGGCGCACCTGGTGCTTGCGTGCCAATTCGGTGACGTGGGCAATCAGCTCCAGTGCCCGGCTTTGGTAAGCCTGCAAGGCCAGCCCCAGGCCGCGCCACTGCGGGTGGTGCCGGGCCACTTGGGCCACCAGCGACTCCAGCACCGCCAGGGACAACTCCAGCCGGTCGACCTCTTCGGCGTCAATCGTGAGGTTGATGTTGGCTTGGGCGGCCTGCTGGCACAGTCCCCAGACGCGTGGCACGAGTTCCTGCATCACGCGCTGGCTTTGGGCGTCTTCGTAGCGCGGGTGCAGGGCACTGAGCTTGATGCTGATGCCATCGTTGTGCTCCGGCCCGGACCTGGCGTCGGTGTGCTGGGCAATGTGGTCGATCGCGTTGCGGTAGCTTTGCAGGTAGCGCAGCGCATCTTGATCGGTGCGTGCGCCCTCGCCCAGCATGTCGTAGGAATAGCTGAGCCCCCGGGCGCCTTTGTCCGGGCGGTGTTGATGGCGCGTCGCATCGGCCTCCTTCATGGCGTCAGGCATGGTCTGGCCCAGTACAAACTGCCGGCCCAACAGTTGCACCGCGCGCAGCGTGGCGGCTACCACGGCCTTGGCGCCTAGCTTGCCCATCAGACCCGGCTCCGCAGCGGTGGCGCTGCCGCCGCCGCCGGGTAGGAAATGCTTGGACAAGGCAATGGCAGCGCTAGAGATACGGGATAGCAGTTGGTCACCGCTGTTGGCAAAGTCGGCGCGGCCCAACTGGTCTGAGGTCAAGGCAATGGCCGTGTCCATGTCCGGAACTCGCAGCAGCGCTTCGGCCAGCCGCATCAGCGCGAGTCCTTCGGCGCTGGAGATGGGGTATTCCTTCAGCAGGCTCTCCATGGCCCAAAACGGCGGCGGGTTGTCGCGCACGGCTTGGACCCACGGGGCAGCGACCCGGGCTGCGCCGGCCCAGTCCAGTGCGTGGTGCAGCGTTTCAAGGCGTTGGGCCACGACTTCAGCTTCAGGTCGATAGGGGTGGGGCAGGCGTTGTGCGACGGTCATGGTGGGCTTAAGAAAGAATTGAAATGCAGAAAACGCTATGTTCTTGCATTCATCGATTAATATTTCACCAAAATAAATACATTTATTGGTTAAAAATAACTCATGAACATGGTTTTGCCTGATTTAGATCGGACCGATCTGAAGATCTTGCGCTGTCTCCAATCCGATGGCCGCCTGTCGAATCTCAAACTTGCCGAAGCGGTGTCGCTGTCACCCACCGCTGTGCTGGCCCGCGTGCAGCGGCTGAGCAAAGAGGGCTACATCCTGGGCTACGAGGCGCGACTCAGCCCACTGCGGCTGGGCGCCGGGTTGATGGTGTTTGTGGAGGTCTTGCTGGACCGCACCACGCCCAATGTGTTTGAGGCTTTCAAGGCGGCGGTTCAGGTCCGGCCCGAAATCATGGAGTGCCATATGGTCGCCGGGGGCTTTGACTACCTGCTCAAAACCCGCATGGCCGACATGGGGGCCTATCGCGAATTTGCCGGCACGGTGCTGTGGCAACTGCCTGGCGTGCGCGAAACCCGCACCTACCCCGTCATGGAAGAGGTGAAAAACACAAGCCAGTTGCCCCTGCCCGGGGGCTAAGGTCGGACTAGACGGCCGTTCGGCCTCCAAAAATCGCTGATCCGACCCGAACCAGGGTGCTGCCCGCGTGAATGGCGGCCTCCAGGTCGGCGCTCATGCCCATCGACAAGGTGTCCAGCAACAGACCCCGTGCGCACAAGTGGTCAAACAGCGCTTTGGTCTGCCGGTGGACCGCCAAGGTGCTGGCGTAGTCTTCGCTGGGTTCGGGAATGGTCATCAGCCCCCGCAAGCGCAACCGGGGCAGCACGGCCACGGCCTGGGCCAAGGCCAGTGCCTCGTCGGGCGTGACGCCCGCTTTGCCCGGGCCCGCGTCAATATTGACCTGAATGCACACATTGAGCGGCGCCATTTCCGGGGGCCGTTGTTCGCTCAGGCGTTGTGCGATCTTGAGTCGGTCCACCGAGTGCACCCAGTCAAAGTGTTCCGCCACCAGGCGTGTCTTGTTGCTCTGGATCGGTCCGATGCAGTGCCAGACCAGCCCCTGCGCCGACAGCGTGGCGATTTTCTCCACGCCTTCTTGAATGTAGTTCTCGCCAAAGTCGCGTTGTCCACACGCCGCGGCCTGCGCCACCGACTCGGGCGGAAAGGTTTTGGACACCGCCAGCAGCTGCACGGAGTCGCTTTGGCGCCCCGCTTGGCGGCACGCATTGGCAATGCGTGCTTGAACGGTCTGCAAATTGGATTCAATTGTCATAGTGAAGGTGGTGATAATCGTCCGCTAGATTAACAAAAGCGCCAGGCCTGCAAACGGCAGGGGCGCCGCCCCAAGGGAGTTGCTGGCCGTGGACATTGCACAACTGTTGGCATTCAGTGTCAAAAACAAGGCCTCGGACCTGCATTTGTCGGCCGGCCTGCCGCCCATGCTGCGTATCCATGGCGATATTCGGCGGCTCAATTTGCCATCGCTGTCGCACAAGGAAGTGCAAGCCATGGCCTACGACGTCATGACCGATTTGCAGCGCAAACGCTTCGAAGAAGAGCTGGAGCTGGACTTTTCGTTCGAGTTGGAGGGCCTGTCGCGTTTTCGGGTCAACGCTTTCAACCATTTGCGGGGCGCGGGTGCCGTGTTTCGCGCTATTCCCAGCACGATCTTGAACCTGGTCGAGCTCGGTGCGCCACCGATTTTCGCGGAGTTGGCCCTCAAGCCGCGCGGCTTAGTGCTGGTGACCGGGCCCACCGGCTCGGGCAAATCGACCACCCTGGCGGCCATGGTCAACCACCTCAATGAAAACCACAGTGGACACGTGCTCACCATTGAGGACCCCATCGAGTTTGTGCACCAGTCCAAAAACTGCCTGATTAACCAGCGCGAAATTGGTGCCCACACCCAAGGTTTTTCGCAGGCGCTGCGCTCGGCCCTTCGCGAAGATCCGGATGTGATTCTGGTCGGCGAGCTGCGCGACCTGGAGACCATTCGTCTGGCAATGACGGCGGCGGAGACCGGCCATCTGGTGTTTGGCACCTTGCACACGTCGAGTGCGGCCAAGACCATCGACCGCATCATCGACGTCTTTCCCGGAGACGAACACGAAATGCCGCGTGCCATGTTGTCGGAGTCCTTGCAAGCGGTGATTTCGCAAACCTTGTGTAAGACGGTCGAGGGCGATAGCCGGATTGCTGCGCATGAAATCCTGATCGGTACCAACGCGGTGCGCAATTTGATTCGTGAATCCAAGGTCGCGCAAATTTATTCGGCGATTCAAACCGGCAACAGTGTGGGCATGCAAACCCTGGACCAGCACCTGACCGACTTGGTGCGCGCCAAGCGCATTCACCCGTCCGAGGCGCGCCACAAGGCCAAGATTCCGGCCAACTTCCCGGGTTGACCGGTCAGCGCCCCGCCCCATCCCCTCCTACGTCCCCTTCTGGAGAGCGCCCATGAACCGCGACCAAGCCGCGCAATTGATTTCTGACCTGCTCAAGCTCATGGTGACGAAAAAAGGCAGCGACCTCTTCATCACCGCCGACTTTCCTCCGGCCCTCAAGATCGATGGCGTCATGACCCGCGCATCGGCCCAAAACCTGCAACCAGACCACACGGTCATGCTGGTGCGCGCGCTGATGAACGACCGGCAGGCGGCAGACTTCGAGCGGACCAAGGAAAGCAACTTCGCCATCTCACCCAACGGACTGGGACGCTTTCGGGTCAACGCGTACGTGCAGCTGGGCAAGGTCGGCATGGTGCTGCGCGTCATACCCACCACGCCGCCCACGATTGACGGCATGGGATTGCCACCGGTGCTGAAAGACGTGGCACTTTACAGCCGCGGCTTGTGTGTGCTCGTCGGTGCGAGCGGCTCGGGCAAGTCCACGGCCTTAGCGGCCATGGTCGACTGGCGCAACGAGAAAACCTTTGGCCACATCATCACCGTGGAAGATCCGGTGGAATTTGTCCACCCGCACAAAAACTGCATCGTGACGCAACGTGAAGTAGGGCTGGACACCGAAAGCTGGGACGCCGCCCTGAGAAACACCTTGCGCCAGGCGCCAGACGTGATTGTGATGGGTGAGTTACGCGATCGAGAGAGTACCGAGCTTGCAATTGCCTTTGCCGAGACCGGGCACCTGGTGATCGCCACCTTGCACGCCAACAGTGCCAACCAGGCGCTAGACCGCATCATCAATTTTCTGCCGGACGAACGCCGCCCCCAACTGTTGATGGATTTGTCGCTCAACCTGCGCGCCATCGTCTCGCAGCGCCTGGTGCCCTGCGTCGGAGGTCGGGGCCGCATCTCGGCGGTGGAGGTGTTGCTGAACTCTTCGACCGTCGCAGCACTGATCCAGAAGGGTGAAGTGCTGGAAGTCAAAGAAGTCATGAAAAAGAGCCGTGGCATGGGTATGCAAACCTTTGACCAGGCCTTGTTTGACCTCTATGAGGCGCGTGCCATCAGCTACCAGGACGCCTTGCGCAACGCCGACTCGATCAACGACTTGCGACTTGAAATTAAACTACACGGCAAGGACACCCGCGACCACGACCTGAGCGCGGGCACCGAACACCTCGAGATCGTGTGAACGCGCTTGCGATCCCGCGGTCCACCGCCCTCATTCATTTGGAAACTCTGCCATGTCTCAAGCCTCTTCTGTCAATGCCAAGCCCTACGATGCAGCGCAACCGCGTAACGTGGCCTTTTTGGGTCTGGGTGTGATGGGGTATCCCATGGCCGGGCACCTGGCCCGTGCGGGTCATCGGGTCACGGTGTACAACCGGACGAGCGCGCGGGCCGCGGCGTGGGTCACGGAATTTGGCACGAACCATGGCCAGGCGGCCACGCCGCGTGAGGCGGCCTTGAACGCCGACATCGTCTTCTGTTGCGTGGGCAACGACGACGACTTGCGCAGCGTCACTCTGGGCCCCAATGGCGCGTTTGCAGGCATGCGCGAGGGCGCCGTCTTTGTTGACCACACCACCGCGTCTGCCACGATTGCGCGGGAGCTTTGCGCTGCCGCCCGCAACCTGGGCTTGCAGTTCCTAGATGCGCCCGTCAGCGGCGGCCAGGCAGGGGCGCAAAACGGCCTGCTGACCGTGATGTGCGGGGGTGACGCGACGGCCTTTGCCGCCGTTCAAGCCACGGGCATGGCGTTTTCGCGTGCCTTTACCTGGCTGGGCGAAAGTGGCGCCGGGCAGTTGGCCAAAATGGTCAACCAGATTGCGATTGCCGGATTGGTGCAGGGCTTGAGTGAAGCGGTTGCTTTCGGTCAGCGCGCGGGCTTGGACATGAACCAGGTGCTCGAGGTGATTGGCAAGGGCGCAGCCCAAAGCTGGCAAATGGACAACCGTGGCAAGACCATGGTGGCCGACAAGTTTGACTTTGGTTTTGCGGTCGACTGGATGCGCAAAGACCTGGGCTTGGTGCTCGATGAGGCCAAGCGCAACGGCGCGCGCGTGCCCGTGACGGCATTGGTAGACCAGTTTTACGCCGATGTGCAGCAGATGGGTGGCCACCGCTGGGACACCTCCAGCCTGATCAAGCGCTTGAAGTAAGCAGCTCTGTTGTGCGGCGCCTGGCGCCAGGCGCCTGGGCAGACGCCGTTGCTCGCCTAGTTCTTGATTTCGTTGGGCGGAACGATACGCGCGAGTTCTTCTTCAGAAATCACGTCCAGTACCCGCACCACTTTTTTCACGCTGGGTGTGGTGGTGACGACGTCCGTGACGCGCTTGGATTCACGGGCGGTCACGCGGCCCATGAGGTACACCACGCCACGCTCTGTAATCACCTTGAAGGCGTTGTTACTCAAGTCCTTCGCGTCAAAAATAGCGGCCCTGACGCGTCCGCTGGTGGCCGCGTCGGTGGCGCGATCAGAAAACGAGGTGTTTCCCATCACGGCCAGTTCATTGAGTACGGTGCTGACGTTCTCTACGCCTTTGACCAGCTGCTCTGCCAGTGCCTTGTCTTGGGCGGTCGGCACTTCACCCGTGATCAGTGCCTGGCGGTTGTAGCTGTAGACGTTGATGTGGGCACGTTCGCCGATATTGATGCGGATCTGGTTGGCCGCTTTGAGTTCGATGTTTTGGTCTTCCAGCTGCGTTCCAGCGCTGCGCCGGTCGGCGGCCACGAAGCCGGACATGATCGCCCCACCGGCGGCCAGCGGAAAGCAGCCGCTCAGCGAAAGCACACTTCCCAGCAGTGCCGCACCTACTACCAGGGGGCGAATTATGGCGAACAAGGGGGTGCGGGTGGCGGTGGATGGAGAGGTTTTCATAGAGAGTTTTCCTGGTCGCCCATGAGTTGGGCATCAACACCATCGCAGATGCAATGGAGGGTCAAAAGATGGACTTCCTGCACGCGGGCAGTGCGGTCATGCGGCACACAGATATGCACGTCGGTATCGCGCAGTGCCTGCGTCATTTTGCCGCCGCCCCGCCCGGTCAGAGCCACGACCACCATGTCGCGCTGGTGTGCGGCCTCGATGGCGGCCAGCACATTGGCCGAGTTGCCGCTGGTCGTGATGGCCAGCAGCACATCGCCACTTTGGCCGAGGGCGCGTACCTGGCGCGAAAAAATGGAGGTGAAGTCGTAGTCGTTGGCAATCGCTGTGATGATGGAGGTGTCCGTGGTTAGCGCAATCGCACCAAGCTCAGGGCGTTCGCGCTCAAAACGACCCACAAATTCCGCTGAAAAATGCTGCGCATCTGCCGCCGAGCCGCCGTTGCCACAGGCCAGCACTTTACCTCCGCTGGTGACACTGGCCAAGATCGCCTGAATCGCTTGCGCAATGGGTTTGCTCAGGACCTGGGCCGACTGGTATTTCAGGTCGGCGCTGTCGATGAAATGTTGTTCAATTCTTTGTTCAAGCATGGCGCGAATGATACCGCGCGCGTATTTCGCGCCGCAGAGTGGGGCGCTATTGCGCATCAAAGGCGGCGCGCAACCAATAACAGCCCTCGGGGGTGACCTCCACCACGTCAAAGCGGCACGGAGGCAGTGTCCTGACCCTTAAGAGGTAGTGCTGCGCGGCAAACACCACGCGCCGCTGCTTGGTGCGCCCGACGCTGGCGGCCGCACCGCCATACAGGCTGGACTGGCGTCGGCGTACCTCCACGAACACCAGCGTACCCTCGGGGTCCGTCATGATCAGGTCAATTTCACCGCCTCCACGGCCGGGGGTTCGATAATTGCGACTTACCAAGCGCAGGCCCTGGTGCTGCAAGTACCGCAAGGCGTCGTCTTCGGCCGCGTCACCGACTTTTTTGGTGCTGGCCTGCTTGGTGTTGTTTGGAAGGAAACCCATCCGTGAGTGCCTCTTTTAGCTCTGCCCTGGGGGCTGCCTTGGAGGCGGCCGGCTCACAGCATTATCCGCAGGGGGCCTTGTATGTGGTGGCGACACCGATTGGCAATTTGGCAGACATCAGTTTGCGCGCGTTGCATCTGCTGGCGCTGGCCGACCGGGTGGCCTGTGAAGACACCCGCCACACGCAGGCCCTGCTGCGCGCCTACGGCATCGACAAGCCCGCAGCGCAGTTGCTGGCGGTGCACCAGCACAACGAAGCGCAGGCGGCCCACACCGTGGTGGAGCTGCTGCACGCCGGCTTGCGGGTCGCCTATGTGAGCGACGCTGGCACCCCGGGCATCAGCGACCCGGGCGCCCGGCTGGTGGCGCAGGTGCGCGCTCAAGGATTGCGGGTGGTGCCCATGCCGGGCGCCAGCAGCGTGACCACCGCGCTCAGCGCCGCCGGCGTGGCGCAGGACGACGCTGGAAGCAGCGGGTTTGTGTTCGCGGGGTTTTTGCCCTCCAAGGCCACCGAGCGGGCGCACGCAGTGCAGCGGTTGATGGCCCAGCCCATGGCGACCGTGTTGCTGGAGGCGCCCCACCGCATGGAGGCGCTGGCGCTGGCGCTGGCCGTACTGGGCGAGCGACAGGTCACGGTGGGCCGTGAGCTAACCAAGCAGTTTGAGGAAATCGCCACGCTGCGCGCCGATGCGCTGGTGGCTTGGCTGGCGGCGGATGCCAACCGCCTGCGGGGTGAGTTTGTGCTGGTGCTGCACCCCCGCCTTGCCGTCGCCGAGGCGGGGCAGGACGACCGGGTGCTTAAGCTGCTGCTCGAACAGTTGCCGCTCAAGACCGCAGTCAAACTGGCGGCGGACATCAGCGGTGAGCCCCGCAACGCTTTGTATGAGCGGGCCTTGGCCCTGAAGGCTACGCCCCCGGCCTGAACCGCTACACCCGGCGTGCCAGTTCGGTCGCCTTGCCGGTGTAGGTGGCGGGCGTCATCGCCAGCAGGCGTTGCTTCTCGGCTTGCGGGATATCCAGTGCCGCAATAAAGCCCTGCATCAACTCGCGTGTCATGGCCTCGCCGCGGGTGAACTTTTTGAGCTGCTCGTAGGGCTGGGGCAGGCCAAAGCGGCGCATCACCGTCTGGATCGGTTCGGCCAGCACTTCCCACGATGCGTCCAGGTCGCGCGCAATGGTGGCCTCATTGATCTCTAATTTGCCCAAACCGGTTTGTAATGATTGGTAGGCCAGCACGGCATAGCCCAAGGCCACGCCCATGTTGCGCAGCACGGTGGAATCGGTCAGATCCCGCTGCCACCGGCTGACGGGCAGTTTTTCGCTGAGGTGGCGTAACAGCGCGTTGGCCAGACCGAGGTTGCCTTCGGCATTCTCAAAATCAATCGGGTTGACTTTGTGCGGCATGGTGCTCGAACCGACCTCGCCATCGCGCAGCTTTTGCTTGAAATAGCCCAAGGACACATAACCCCACACGTCGCGCGACCAGTCAATCAGGATGGTGTTGGCGCGGGCTACCGCGTCAAATAATTCGGCCATGTAATCGTGCGGCTCGATCTGAATGCTATAGGGCTGAAACGACAGTCCCAGACCCATGGGCTCGGGTGTCTCGATGACCTTCTTGCTGAAGGCTTCCCAGTCAAAGTCGGGCCAAGCCGAGAGGTGCGCGTTGTAGTTGCCGACGGCGCCGTTCATTTTTCCCAGGATACGGACATTGGCAATTTTTTCGCAAGCCGCTTGCAGGCGCACCACCACATTGGCAATTTCTTTGCCCACGGTGGTCGGGCTTGCGGTTTGCCCATGGGTACGGCTGAGCATCGGCACATCGGCGAAGGCGTGCGCCATATCCCGCAGCTTGAGCACCAAGCGGTCCAGCTGGGGCAGCACCACCATGTCACGCGCCACCCGCAATTGGAGTGCGTGGCTGGTGTTGTTAATGTCTTCGCTGGTGCAGGCAAAGTGCACAAATTCGCTCGCCGCGAGTAATTCGGGGCGGGCTTCGAATTTGGATTTGAGCCAATATTCGACGGCCTTGACATCGTGGTTGGTGGTTTTCTCGATCGCCTTGATGGCCTCACCATCCGCCACCGAGAAATTTTTCGCCAGCGCCAGCAGGTAGCTGCGTGCGCCGGGGCTCAGGGGTTTGAATTCGGCAAAACCGGCATCGCTGAGTGCAATGAACCAGGCGACTTCAACCTGCACACGGCGGTGCATATAGCCCAACTCGCTCATCAGAGGGCTCAGAGTCGATAGCTTGCTGGCGTAGCGGCCGTCCAGTGGGGAAATGGCAGAAATGGAGGAGAAAGTCATTCAAGGATTGTAGGATGTTCACCTGTATAGAATGTATTACAGACTGTGGGACACACAAAAGCATGAAACTGATAGGTTCTTACTCCAGCCCGTATGTACGCAAGGTGCGGGTTGTGATGGCAGAGAAAAAACTCGACTACGAGTTCATCACCGAAGACGTTTGGGCCGCCCATACCACGATCAGCCAGTCCAACCCTTTGGGCAAGGTGCCTTGCCTGGTGATGGAGGCCGGTGAAGCGCTGTTTGATTCACGCGTGATTGTTGAATACCTCGATACCTTGTCGCCCGTCGGCAAGTTGATTCCGAGCACCGGCCGCGAACGTGCGGAAGTGAAAACTTGGGAAGCATTGGCCGACGGTGTGATGGATGCCTCCATCCTGGCGCGCCTTGAGGCGGTCTGGCCGGGTCGGGCCGCCGCAGAGCGCAGCAGTGCGTGGATTGACCGCCAAATGGGCAAGATCGATGAAGTGCTTGTGGCCATGGCCAAAGCGCTGGGTGACAAACCCTATTGCTCCGGCATTCATCTTTCGCTGTCGGACATTGCAGTGGGTTGCGCGCTGGGTTATCTGGATTTCCGCTTTCCCGCAATCGCCTGGCGTGAAACGCACCCGGCGCTGGCCAAACTGCAAGACAAGCTGGCGCAACGCCAGAGTTTTATCGACACGTTTCCCGTCGCCTGAGCGGGGCCGCTTGGGCCGGCTCCGTAGCCTGCCTTAGCTATTGGCGCGGCGTTTGAGCCAGCGCATCAGGCCGCCCACCCAGGGCAGTTTTTCGTAGAGTTCTTCTGCCGCGTCCCAGTAATCGCGGTGCAGGACCACCAAGCCGTGCTCATCCAGAACCAAATGGGAAGCTCCCAAAATGACCTGTTCCTGCCCCTTGTGAAAGCCGCGAAACTCAAAGCGAAATTCCCAGGTCAGAAAACATTGCTCGCTTTGGCAGATGTGCTGCGTCACCACAAACCGGGGTCGAATCAAAGCGATAAACATGTGCTCAAAAATGCGCCGAATCTCACTCAGACCAGTGACGTCATTGAACGGGTCTTTGAACCGGGCTTGTGGGGCGTAGTAATCCGGCAATTGCGCCAGATTGTCGGGAGCCAAATTCTCGAAATAAGCGACCAAGGGCGCAATGCGGTGCGAGGTCGAGAAGGGAGTGGGGTTCATAAAGTGGTCTTGCGCACCAGAAAAAAGTACCAACGGTTGGGCATGACCCGCAGCGCCTGCATCCACACGGTAAAGCGTTTAGGGAAGTGGATCTCAAAAGCACCGCGCGCCCAGCCCCGCAGTATGGCGTGTGCCGCTTGCTTGGGCGTAATGAGGCCGGGCATGGTGAAGGTATTGCCCGCCGTGAGGGGTGTTTCAACAAAGCCTGGGTTGATGACTGATACGCCGATGCCGTCGGCTTGCAGGTCCAGATACAGGGTTTCGGCCAGGTTGGTCAGCGCGGCCTTGGTCGGGCCGTACGCCAAGCTGTTGGGCAAGCCGCGGTAGCCCGCCACGCTGCTGACAAAAGCCAGATGGCCGCTACCGCGCCGGCGCAAGGCAGGCAACAAAGCTTCCAACAAATAGAGCGCACCCTGGTAGTTCACCTCCAAGTGGCGCAGCATGTCTTCCACGTCCATCGCGCTGGCCCGCATGGCCTGGTAATGACCAGCGCAGTACATCACGCAGTCGGGCAACGCTGTGGCTTGCAGCGAAGAGACGCACTGCTGCATTGCAGACCGGTCGGTACAGTCCAAGGCCCAGGCGGCGCTGCCCGGGTGCTCTTGCACAAAGGCGTCCAACGCCGCCTGATTGCGAGCCGACACGGTCACGCGTGCGCCTTGGGCGTGCAGTGCCGAGGCCGTGGCACGGCCAATGCCGCTGCTCGCGCCAATGACCCAGACCGATTTACCGCGCCAATCGGCCAGCGGAGGATTGAGCGGTTTCAACCAAGCCATGGCTTAGCGCTTGTTGAAGCTCAAAGTCACTTCGCCCAAAAAGATGCCGAGCTTGCGCATGCTGGCTTTGTTCAACATCACGCGGTCATTGACGAGGTACATCCAGTCGTCAAACTGCACTTCGTACACGGTGCCATCGACCGGCAGTGCCAAGGTGTAGTTCCAGTGAAAGGCATTGCCCTGCGTTTGTCCTTGGGCTACCCCCACCACGTCATCGGCTCGCCCGGTGTAGCGTCCATCCCCCTGCGCGCTGAGGCGCCAAATGCGTTTTTGTCGGCTTCCGTCGGAATAGACGAAGTCTTCATCGAGCACGCCCTGGCCGTCCTTCCAGCTGCAGTTCATCACCACGGTAAAGCGTTTGACCACCGTGCCCGAGCGGTCCGTGAACACACCATAGGCGTCCAAGGTCCCGTTGAAATACTGCTGCAAATCCAGCAAGGGTTTTTCATTGCGGTAGCTGTCCAGATTTTGGCTGGCACAGCCGCTCAGGCTGCTCAAAGCAGATACGCCGAGGGCGGTGGCGGCACCACCAAGGAGGGAGCGTCGTTTCATGGGGACTTTCGGAGCAGGAGGAAATAAAGCAGGGCTGCGGCCAGCAGTTTCAAGGCGCAGGGCAAGAGGCAGTAGGCCCACGTCAGCGCCTGCAGGCCTTCTGGCGTGCGGCTGCCGGGTGCGTAGCCAAAGGCAGAGAGCAGGGGCAGGGCCAAACCCGCAGCAAGCGCCAGATTGAGCTTGGTGGCCAGATTCCACCAGCCAAAAAAGCGGCCGCTGGCCTGTTGCGCGCCGCTGTGGCGGGCTATGGCCCCCGCCAGCAGCGCGGTCGGCAGGGTCAAATCGGCCGCCATGGCCCAACCTGAGAGCGCGCAAACTGCCAAGAAGGCATTCGTGTCCCCGGCTCCCAATTGCGCGGCAAAGGCAAATACCGCCACCGAAGTGACCATCCCCGCCAACCAGGCGCGCTCCAGCCCCCAGCGTTTCACCACGCGCAGCCACGGCGCGAGCGCAAGCGCGGCAGAAATGAAATAGACCCCCAAAAACCAAGCTTCGCTGTCAGGGGGTGCTTGCAGCCGATCCTGGACGAAAAAGAGAATCAGCGTGGCCGGCAGGGCGGTCGCAATGCCGTTGACCATGAACACCGCCATGAGCGCGCGAAAGGCCGGGACCGTAAAGGGTTGCAGAAGTCCGGCGCGGCCCCGCTGCGCCGGCGCTGCGTGCACAGCGTTAAACAGCCCTTGCGGCGGCCGAGGCGCCTGACTCCAGGCCGCACACCCCAGCAGCAATCCCAGCCACAGCAGACCGACCGTGAAGGGCATGCCCAGCAATGCCGGACTGAGCGAGGCGAGCACCACACCCGCCAGTCCCAGGCCCTCGCGGTACGCGACGATGCGGCTGCGCCCTAGCGCATCGCCGCCCAACAAGGCACCCCAAGATTGGTGCAGGATGGTCAAGGTGCTGAAGGCCAGGTAGCACAGTAGCAGGCAGGCGCCCGCCCACACCCACAAAAAAGGCAGCGTGCTATTGGGCGGAAAAAACAAGGCAAAAAAGCTCGCCCCCAGCAGTAGCGCGGCCAAAAAACCAAGGGCGAGTACCGCGCGCAGCGAACGGGCATACAAAGCGTCGGCCCAGCGCCCTAACCAGGGGTCGATCACAGCGTCGAACAAGCGCGCACCCAGCAACAGGAGGCCCAGGCCGGCCAGAGGCACCCCAAAATTGCGGGCGTAGAAATTGGGCAGCAACACGTACAAGGGCAATGCAACAAACGCCAACGGCAGGCCCAGCAGCCCGTAGCGCAACCCTTGGCGCCAACTGACCAAGGTGCCCGGAGCGGCTTCAGCGGTGTTGGCGGGGGATGGCATGGTCCAAGCGGTCATACCGCAGCCTAAGGCGCACTCTCGGCCAGCAGGGCACTGCGCAAACGCGGCTCGCTGGTGCTGGCACCGAGCCAAATACCAAAAAACGCGCGAGCGAACGTGGGATCGTTCACGGTTCCCCGCAGCCGGCCATTGAAAAAGAACTGCGCTCCGACGCCCGGGCGGTGCACCCCGGTAATGCGATCGCCCGCTTGCACATCGGCAAAGGCGGTTTGCATGGTCGCCGTCCAGGCGGCTTCTTTGCTGGGGTCCAGGCTGCCCACGCGCCGCATTTCCTGAACGGAGCTTTCGACCAGCGAGGCGCCCGAGAACTTGCGCAAGTAGCGCAACTCCAGCGCAAAGGCGTGGTCAAAGTACTGTGCGCCTCGAAAATTCTGTACCACCCACAGCGTAGCGTCGAACACATCCCACAGCAGGTAGCGCAGACGCCCGGCACCGAGGGCCTGACTCTGCGGCAAGGCCTGTGCCACCTCCGGGGGAACCTCAACCACCGGCATCTCCTTTTGCGCCAACAATGGGAGCGCCACGGTACCCGCCGTCAGCGCGCACAGAAGATGGCGCCGTCCGAAGTGCAGCGAGCGAGATGCCATGGGCGCTACGCCGCAGGTCCTGGCTTGCGCAAGGTGTACTGAACCACGTCGATGTTTTTTTCCATGAAGGCCGCTTCGCAGTAGCACAGGTAAAACTCCCAAATATGCAGGAACCGCGTGTCAAAGCCCAGCGCCAGGACTTCGCTGCGTTGCGCCAAAAACGCTTCGCGCCAGCGCTTCAGCGTCTCTGCATAGTCCAGCCCAAACGCGTGCTCTTGCTCCACCTGCAAGCCCACCGCCGCCGCTTCCGCACGAAAGGCGCTGGGGCTGGGCAGGCAGCCACCCGGGAAAATGTACTGTTGAATGAAGTCGGTCGAGTTGACATAGCGCGCAAAAAGCGCATCGTCAATGACGATGCTCTGGATACAGGCCCGGCCTCCGGGTTTGAGCAGTTTGGCGACGCTGGCGAAATAAGTCGGCCAGTATTCTTTGCCCACGGCTTCGATCATTTCTACCGAGCAAATGGCATCAAAGGGCGAATCGTCAATGTCGCGGTAGTCCTGCAGGCGCAGGTCTGCGCGGCTGGTCATGCCAAGTCGCTCAATGCGCTCTTGGGCAAACGCAAGCTGCTCCGTGCTCAGGGTCACACCGGTCAGGTAGGCACCAAAAGACGCAGTCGCCATCTCGGCCAGCGCGCCCCAGCCGCAACCGATTTCCAGTACCCGGTCACCCGGTCGGGTACGGAGCTGTTCCAGCACCCTGCGCACTTTGGCGGTCTGTGCTTGCTGCAGACTTTGCTGGAGGTTGCCCGCAAACAGCGCCGACGAGTAATTCATGCTGGGGTCCAGCCAGCGGGTATAAAAAGCGTTGCCCAGGTCGTAATGGGCGTGGATGTTTTTTTGGCTATTGGCGCGTGTGTTGCGATTCAGCCAATGCTTGACCCGGTAGGCCAGTTGACCCCACCAACTGCCAAAAATGACCTGCTCAACCTCCGCTCGGTTTTGCACCAGAACACGCAGCAGTGCGGTCAGATCGGGGGTGGTCCAGTCGCCCGCAATAAAGCTCTCGGCAAAGCCGATGTCTCCTGATTTGAGGGCCGCAGAGAACGCGTTCCAGTTGTTCAGATGCAGCGTCGCATGGGGCTGGGATTCGCCCCCAAAGCGTTGCATTTGGCCATCTGGAAAGTGCAAGGTGAGGCTGCCATGGCGGAGCTTTTGCAGCAGACGAAGCACCGTTCGGGCGGACGCCGGTATCGCGGCAGACGTGCTTGGGGCGGCGGTAGGGTTTGACGTGGTGGTGCGGTTCATGGGCGCGTACAACAAGGTTCAACAACAAGGGGCGATGGCAGGGGGAGCTAACGACTGACCGGGCTGGGCGGCGGTGCGGGTAAGCGAAAAAAACGGACACGCTTCACAAAAAGCCGCAGCGCCTGCCAATGGATGCGCCAGACCACGGCCAGCGTCATCAGCGGGTAAGCCCACAAGGCACGACGCAGCGATTGCGCGGTAATCGGCTCCAGCGTGCCGCTCACACTGGTTTGCAAGAGTGGCCCCAGCGCATCGTCGTAGTCGATGCGCGCCACCGTGCGGGTCCGCGTGGCATCCACCATAAAACGGAAGCGGTAGCCGCCTTCCACCGGGCAAAACGGAGAGACATGGAAAACCTTTTCGGCTTGCAGCTCGGTGCCATAGCGCGCCGGGTCCAATACGTAGCAATGCCGCTGACCAAAGGTGTTGTTGACTTCCACGACCACGGCCCGCAGGCTGCCGTCTGCGCGGTGGCAGTACCAAAAACTCACGGGCTTGAAGGTAAAGCCCAGCACCCGCGGGTAACAGTGCAGCCAAACCTCGCCATCGGCGTCTGCAATGCCTTCTTGGGCTAGCAGATCGTCCAACCAGGCCAGCGCACCCCCATCGCGCGGGCCGCGTCCATCGCCGTGGTCCTGGTCGTAAAAGCTCACCCAAGCGAAGCGGTTGCGTGCCAAGGGCGTGGCATCCGCGCTGGCCCGTTGCAGGCTGCGCATGGGCAACAATAAGAAGTAGCTGCGGTAGGCAAAGGCATGGCGCACCGGTTTGAGCCGGGTATGGCGCACCTGGCCAAAGCCGATCAAGGCCTTGGCCGGCGTACGGGCGGTATCGGTTGAGGCCTGCATCAGCCCAGCAGCGGGCGCAGTCGCGCCGCAACGTCGAGGCCTGACTTGAGGCCGTCTTCATGAAAACCATAGCCCGTCCAAGCGCCACAAAAGTAACTGTGGTGCTTGCCCTGCAGGGCCGGAACCTCTGCTTGCGCACGGATGGCGGCCAGGTCAAACACCGGGTGGGCATAGTCGAAGCTGCCGTGGACCTGCCCCGGGTCGATTTCGCTGAGGGGATTGAGTGACACCACCACCGGCTGTGCAAACGGCAGCGGCTGCAGCAGATTGAGCAAATAGTGCAGGCAAACACGCTGGCTGTCGCCGGCCCCGCCGGTGGTCTCCGTGTGGGGGGTGCGCTGATAATTCCAGGCGGCCCAGGCCCGTTGCTGCTGCGGCAACACCGACGCATCGGTGTGCAACACGGCGCGGTTTTCTTGGTAACCAATGGCCCCCAGCGTTGCGCGTTCCTGCGCCGATGGGTCGGCCAGCAGGGCCAGCGCCTGGTCGCTGTGGGTGGCGACAACGACCTTGTCAAAGCGCTCGGTCTGACCCGCACTGGTGACGCCCACGCCGTCTGCATCGCGTTGAATCGCCTGAACCGGGCAGTTCAAGCGCTTGTCGGAGATGTTGGCGATGATTTTTTCCACGTAGTGCCGCGCGCCACCGGCCACCGTGTGCCATTGAGGTCGGTTACTGATCTGGATCAGTCCGTGGTTGTGGCAAAAGCGGATCATGGTGGCGACGGGGAACTCCAGCATTTGTGCGGTCGGGCAGCTCCAGATGCAGCCCAGCATGGGCAAGAAATACCAGTCGGTGAATTCGTAGGAGAAACGGTGCGCCTGCAGGAAGCGGCTCAGCGGCTGCATCAGCTCGCCTTCTGCATTGCGCAGCGCGATGTCGGTGGCCAGGCGGTTAAAGCGCAGCACGTCACGCAGCATGCGCCAGAACCTGGGGTTGAGCAGGTTGGCGCGCTGGCTGAACACCGAATTGAGCGAGGTGCCGCTCCACTCGATGCGCTTTTGCCCGGCACTGGCCGGTACTTGCACCGAAAACGACATGTCCGAGGGTGCGGTCTGCACGCCGAGCTCTGCAAAGAGTGCTATCAGCTGGGGGTAGGTGCGCTCGTTGAACACCAAAAACCCGGTATCGACGCCGTGGCTGCGGGGGCCTTGAGGGGTGTCCAGTGTGATGTCCACGGTGTGGGTATGGCCGCCAAAGTAGGCGCCGGCCTCAAACAGCGTGATCTGCGCGTGTCTTTGCAGGCGATGTGCCGCGGCCAGACCCGCGATGCCGGAACCGATGATTGCGATTTTCATAAGACGATGGACATAGGTCGGTAACTATACGGTAATTTTATGACTGAGTAGTATTTAAATGAAGTTTGCGGTTTCAGCGGGGTCTTTTGGCCAGGCTCTGCCAAGTCCCCACCGCCAGAGTTGACATTGCTGCGCCCTAAAATCAGCCTACTTTTGAAAGATTGACATGCTTTATCCCGAACTTTTTCGTCAGCTTGAGGCCGTGCGCTGGGACATGGAGCGCGACATACCTTGGGACAGTTTTGACGCCAGCGCGCTGACCGACGAGCAGGCCATGACCATCAAAATGAATGCGATCACCGAGTGGTCTGCGCTGCCAGCGACAGAAATGTTCTTGCGCGACAACCAGGGCGACAGTGATTTTTCGGCCTTTATGTCGATCTGGTTTTTTGAAGAGCAAAAGCACGCCTTGGTGCTGATGGAATACCTGCGCCGGTTCCGGCCCGAGTTGGTGCCCACCGAAGCGGAGTTGCACAATGTTCGGTTCGAGTTTGACCCCGCCCCGGCGCTGGAGACGCTGATGCTGCACTTTTGTGGCGAAATCCGATTGAACCACTGGTACCGCAGGGCCAGTGAATGGCACACCGAGCCGGTGATCAAGGCGATCTACACCCGGCTGAGCCAGGATGAAGCGCGCCACGGCGGCGCCTACCTGAAGTACATGAAGCGCGCCATTCAAAACGTCGGAATCGAAGCCAAAAGTGCCTTCGCCAAAGTGGGCGTGCTGATGGCCAGTGCCCGTCGTACCGCCCAAGCCTTGCACCCGACCAACCTGCACGTCAGCAAAGCCTTGTTCCCGAATGACACGATTCAAAGCCGCCTGCCCAACCCGCAGTGGCTGGAGCATTGGCTTGACCAGCAGATCAAGTTTGACGATGTCTGGGAGACCAAAGTGGTCGAGCGGATTCTGCACAATATGAGCCTGCTGCTGGAGCGCAGCTTTGCTACGGTCCAAGAGCTGAACAAATACCGCAAAGAACTCGCGCGCGACCTGGCGGTCGCCGTCACCGGACCCAGCCCGGCCGCAGCGGCATGAGCGCCGCGTATCCCGCGCCCGACCTGCTGGACAAAATTTGCCCGCGCCAGGACCTTGCCACGGCCTTGGCACGGCTGCCGCGCCCGTGGGTGTTTACCAATGGCGTTTTTGACGTGCTGCACCGCGGTCACGTGCTGTACCTGGCGCAAGCGCGGGCCTTGGGCGCCAGCCTGATCGTGGCGCTGAATACCGACGCATCGGTGCGCCGTCTGGGCAAGGGCGAAGATCGCCCCCTCAACGCCCAAGACGACCGCGCGGTGGTCATGGCCGGCCAACAGGCCGTGAACGTGGTCACCTGGTTTGATGAAGACACGCCAGAGGCGCTGATTGCTGAAATCCGCCCCGACATATTGGTCAAGGGCGGGGACTACGACATGGCGCGTCTGCCTGAAACTGCGTTGGTGGAGTCCTGGGGCGGACACGCGTTGGCGCTGCCCTTCGTGTCGGGCTACTCCACCACTGCGCTACTGAAAAAAATCCGGGCGCAGGCGGGCTGAGCCTCAGGCCAAGGCGAAGCTCTCAGCACGGGCTTGGGTCCAGTGCCGGCGGTACAGCAGCGGCAAGTCGTCCAGGCTTTGGCCCAGCAGGCTGCCGACCGGAATCTCGTTCAACAAGGCCTGCGCCAAACTGGCCACCGTGTGGTCTCCCGTGCGGCGCACGATGTGGTGGGCGGTAATCTGGTTGGGGTGTTGCACGCCCGCGGCCTGCACCAGCTCTAGCAGCGCATGCAGGGTCTGCTGGTGAAAGTGGTACACGCGCTCGGCCTTGTCCGGCACGACCAGCGCTTGCTGGCGCAGACTGTCTTGGGTGGCGACGCCTGTGGGGCAGTGGCCGGTGTGGCAGGTCTGGGCTTGCAGGCAGCCCAGCGCAAACATGAAGCCACGCGCACTGTTGCACCAGTCCGCACCCAAGGCCATGAGGCGGGCCACGTCAAAGGCGCTGATCACTTTGCCCGCGCAGCCAATTTTGATGCGATCGCGCAGTCCGGCGCCGCGCAGCGTGTTGTGCACCAACATCAGCCCTTCTTGCAGCGGAGAGCCGACATGGTCGATAAATTCGAGCGGTGCCGCGCCGGTCCCGCCCTCGGTCCCGTCCACCACGATGAAGTCCGGCGTTATGCCGGTTTGCAGCATCGCCTTGACCATGGAAAACCATTCCCAGGGGTGGCCAATGCAGAGCTTGAAGCCGGTCGGCTTGCCGCCCGAGAGTTCGCGCAGGCGGGCAATGAAATGCATCATTTCCACCGGGTTGCTGAAGGCGCTGTGGGCCGCCGGTGAGACGCAGTCGACGCCCATCGGAACGCCCCGCGCCTGGGCAATCTCGGCGGTCACCTTGGGGCCGGGAAGCACGCCGCCGTGGCCCGGTTTGGCGCCTTGGCTCAGCTTGATTTCAATCAGTTTCACCTGCGGATCGCAGGCGTTGGCCTTGAACTTTTCGGCGTTGAAGGTGCCGTCGTCATTGCGGCAGCCAAAGTAGCCCGAGGCCACTTCCCAGATCAAATCGCCGCCATGTTTGCGGTGGTGCACCGAGATCGAGCCTTCGCCGGTGTCATGGGCAAAGCCGCCACGCTTGGCCCCGGCATTCAGCGCCTGGATGGCGTTGGCACTGAGCGCGCCAAAGCTCATGGCAGAGATGTTGAACACGCTGGCGCTGTAGGGCTGCGCGGTGTCCGGCCCAATGGTGATGCGAAAGTCGTGGCTGGCCACGGTACTGGGCGCCACCGAGTGGGTCATCCACTCGTGGCCATTGGCATAGGCGTCCATTTGTGAGCCAAACGGGTGCTTGTCCGACTCCCCTTTGGCGCGTTGGTACACCAAGGAACGTTGTGCGCGGGAGAAGGGCGCCGCTTCGGTGTCGTTCTCAATGAAGTACTGGCGAATCTCGGGCCGAATGAATTCGAGCATGAAGCGCAGGTGCCCGATGACCGGGTAGTTCCGCAGAATCGAACGCTTGGATTGCAACAGGTCGTGCACCCCCACGCCGCTCAGATAACCCAGCACCAGCACCGGCAGAAAGTGACCTCCGTTTGCCCACAGCGCGGCACTGAACAAGAACCCCAGCACGCACAGCGTGAAGGCCAGGTAACGCATGGGGTACACAAAATGCAGCAGCTTCAACATGTTTTGTTCCTCTTTGTTATAGGGGGCTCGCAACTGCGGCCCCACTGAACCATACCATCGCCGCGAGCGTGAGCATCGTCAGCGCAATCAGTCCGTCCAGCACCCGCCAGGCCAGGGCTTGGGCAAACAGGGGCTGCAACAAGCGCGCGCCAAAGCCCAGCGCCGCAAACCATACGCCACTGGCCAACGCAGCACCCGTGCCAAACATCCATCGACCGCCCTCACCGCGCTGGTTGGCGACCGAACCCAGGAGCACCACGGTGTCCAGGTAGACGTGGGGGTTTAAAAAGGTAAAGGCAAAGCAACTTGCAAGCGCCGCACCCAGCGTCAAACCGGGCGTATCCGCCGCCTGCAAAGCGCCCGTGCCCGCCGCCCGCCGCGCCGCCAGCAGGCCATAGCCCAGCAGAAACAGCGCGCCGCCGATCCGGGTGAGCTCCAACAACATGGGGCTGTCTTGCACCAACGCCCCGGCCCCTGCAATGCCCGCAACAATCAGCAGGGCGTCCGATGCGGCGCAAAACAGCACGAGTGGCAACACATGCTCGCGCAAAATGCCTTGGCGCAGCACAAAGGCGTTTTGTGACCCGATCGCCACAATCAGCGCCAGGCTGGTGGCAAAGCCGGCCCAGAAGTCCACACTCATAGCTTGCCCGCTCGGGTGGAGTCAGCGGGCAGCAGCTCCAGCAGGCGGCGCAGGCTGTGGCGCAGCGTGGCCTGGCGCACCGCGGCGCGGTCGCCCGTAAAAAGTTGCTTCTCGGTGGTGACTTGTCCGGCCAGGTCCCACGCAAACCACACCGTACCCACCGGTTTGTCAGCGCTACCCCCGGCGGGGCCGGCCACGCCCGTCACCGCCAGCGCCACCTCTGCCTGTGAATGCTGCAAGGCGCCCTGGGCCATGGCCCGGGCCACCGGTTCACTCACTGCGCCATGCTCGGCGATGAGCGCAGCATTCACTCCCAGCATCTCGGTCTTGGCGGCGTTGGAATAGGTGACAAAACCGCGCTCGAACCAGGCGCTCGAACCGGCCAGATCGGTGCAGGCGGCGGCAACCAGGCCGCCGGTGCAACTCTCGGCCGTGGCGACCCTCCAGCCGCGGGCCAGCAATGCGGCGGCCAGTGCCTGAACGGAGCCTGCAGGGTCCCCTGCAGCGATCGCTATACGCGATGGACTGTCCGTCATCGGTCCCTCCGTCATCGGTCCCGCGGTCACCACGCCCGCCACAGCGCAATAACCAGGAGCGTGCAGCCCGCGGCCACCAGGTCGTCCAGCATGATGCCCCAGCCGGCCTTGGCCCAGGCCCATCGGTCGGTGCTGGGGTCCAGGCCGTGGTACAGGCGGTCGGCCCATCCCACGGGGCCGGGCTTGACGGCATCAAAAAATCGGAACAGACCAAAAGCTACGCCCTGGCCGATCAGCCCGGTGGGCATCACCAGCCACAAGATCAACCAGAACGCCACAGCCTCGTCCCAGACCACGCTGCCGGGGTCCATCACGCCCATGTTGCGGGCGGTGACGGCGCAGACCCACCAGCCGATGGGTACCGACGCGCCAATCAGCAGGGCCCAGCGCAGGTCGTTCATCCAGGGTGAGAGCGCTAAAAAGAACACCCAGGCCCACAGCGTCCCGGCCGTGCCCGGCGCAAAACGGCTCAGGCCCGAGCCAAAACCCAGCGCCAGCAAATGGGCCGGGTGAGCCAGCATGAAGCGCAGCGTCGGCCGCGCACGAAAGCGGGTGCCCGAGGCGTTGGTGGGGTGGACGGTTTGGGCGTCTGTCATGCAGGGCGGGAGCCAGAGGCAGAGAAATGGTCAAACGATGCGCACGGTGGCGCTACGGTGCAGCCCAAGCCGTCGACGAGACGCAGGCCGGGTGCGGCTTGCATGGTACCAATGCGGGTCACGGGGGTGCCGCTGCGCGTGGCGGCCGCTTGGACCGCGGCGCGCTGGGTCGGGTCGGCGCAAAACACCAGCTCGTAGTCGTCGCCCCCGGCCAGTACGCACCGCAGCGCCAAGCCTTCGGGCTGTTGTGGGTCCAGCGCGGCGCCGACCTGCTGGTCAAATTGCGCGCCTCCACCGGGGAACCCCTGGCGTGCGGCCAAGAGCTGCAAAAGCCCTTCGGTGTCGACCTGGGCCCCCAAGCCTGAACGCTCCAAAATATGGCCGAGGTCGCCGGTCAGGCCGTCGCTGACATCGGCGCAGGCACTGGCAATATTGCGCAGCGCCAAGCCAAGGGCCACGCGCGGGCTGGGGCGCTCCAGCCGCTGACGTGCCTGCGCCAGCACCTCGGTGGGTAGCGTTACGCGGCCCTGCAGTGCTTGTAAGGCCAGCGCCGCATCGCCCAGGGTGCCGCTCACATAAACGTCGTCACCCGCCTGCGCGCCGCTGCGCAGCAAGGCGCTGGTCGGTAGCGGCGGCTTGCGCGCGGCCAGGCTCTGCGCAGGCACTTCACCCAACACGGTGATGCAAATGTTCAGCGGCCCCCGCGTCGTGTCGCCACCAATCAGCTCGCAGCCATGGGCGTCAGCGAGCGCCAGCAGCCCTTGCGCAAAGGGCTCCAACCATGCCGGGTTTGCCTCGGGTAAGGCAAGCGCCAGCGTAAAGGCCACAGGCCGCGCACCGCAGGCTGCCAGGTCACTCAGGTTGACGGCCAGGCATTTGTGTCCCAGGCCTTGCGGGTCGGTGTCCGCAAAAAAATGCCGACCGCTTACCAGCATGTCGGTCGAAATGGCCAGTTGCATGCCCGGCGCACTTTGTAGCAGCGCGCAGTCGTCGCCCACGCCCAGTACGGCCTGCGGCGTGGGCCAGATAAAAAACCGGCGGATCAGGTCAAACTCACCCACGGCGCAGTGCTCTACCTCAGTGCAGGGTGCGTTTGCCGTTGGTGCCGCTGTTGCTCAAGGCATCGAGCACAAACATCGGGATGTCGACGTCAAACTTTTCACCGTCCTCGGCCACACAAAAAAAGCTGCCGTGCATGGTGCCCGTGGGCGTGCGCAAGCGCGTGCCGCTGGTGTATTCAAACGACTGTCCGGGCTGGAGCAAGGGCTGTTGCCCGACCACGCCCAGTCCTTTCACCTTTTCGGTGTGGCCGTTGGCGTCGTTGACATTCCAGGTGCGTGAAATCAGTTGGGCCGTCACGCTGCCGGTGTTGGTAATGGTGATGGTGTACGCAAACAGGTACAAGCCCTGCTCAGGCGACGATTGTTCTGGCAGGTACTGCGGGAACACTTCAACAGAAAACTGATAAGGGTGGGGTGGCTTGGACATGCTGCGATGCTACTGCCGAAAATCGGGTATGTTCAGGCGCTCATCACTAATCCCCTGGGCCTGACCCTGTTGCAGAAAGCGAAACCATGAACTACCGCATCGCCCCGTCCCTGCTGTCCGCTGACTTTGCCCGACTGGGTGAGGAGCTCAAAAATGTGATCGATGCAGGCGCCGACTGGATCCACTTCGATGTGATGGACAACCATTACGTGCCCAACCTGACCTTCGGCCCCATGATTTGTAGCGCCCTCAAGCCGCACTCCAAGACGGCGGCTGGCGTGGCCGTGCCGATTGACGTGCATCTGATGATCTCGCCGGTCGACGCGCTGGCCGCATCGTTTGCCGAGGCGGGCGCAGACCTGATCAGTTTCCACCCCGACGCCGCGGGTCATGTGCACCGCAGCATTCAGGCCATCAAAAGTAAAGGCGTCAAAGCCGGCTTGGTGTTCAACCCCGCCGAGCCCTTGGATGTACTGGACTGGGTCATTGATGACATCGACCTGGTGCTGATCATGAGCGTCAACCCGGGCTTTGGCGGCCAGAGCTTTATTGACTCGGCGCTGCGCAAGATTGAGGACGTGCGCCGCCGCATTGATGCCAGCGGTAAGGATATTCGCCTTGAAGTGGACGGCGGCATCAAGGCGGACAACATCCGCCGCGTCGCCGACGCCGGCGCGGATACGTTTGTGGCCGGCAGTGCCATTTTCGGCAAGCCGGACTACAAGGCCGTGATCGGTCAGATGCGCCAGGCGCTGGCCTGAGGCGCCCAACGCAGGAGCGTCGGTCTGTAGCCGCGCAGGGTTGCCTCCATGGAACATGACGTCTCCCTAATCTCCACCGTGGCCGCCGCCTTCGGCGTGGCCATGGTGCTCGGATTCTTGGCAGAGCGCGTCAAGATTCCATCGCTGGTGGGGTACTTGGTGGCCGGTATCCTGATCGGCCCCGCCACACCGGGATTTGTGGCCGACGCGCAAATTGCCGCGCAGCTCTCCGAGATCGGCATCATGCTGCTCATGTTTGGCGTGGGCCTGCACTTTTCGCCGCAAGATCTTTGGTCGGTCAAGAAGATCGCCATTCCGGGCGCCTTGATTCAAATGGGCATCACCACCGCGGCCGGCCTGTGGGTGGGCTGGCTGTGGCACTGGTCGCTCGGCGGCGCCTTGATTTTGGGCTTGTCGCTGGCCTGCGCCAGCACGGTGGTGCTGCTCAAAGCCCTGGAGACCCGGGGCCAACTCGACACCATGAATGGCCGCATTGCCGTCGGCTGGCTGGTCGTGCAAGACCTGGTGACCGTACTGGCTTTGGTGTTGCTGCCGCCGTTGGCGGGTGTGCTGGGCGACGCAGCGCTGGCGCAGCCGGCTTCTCAGCCCCTGTGGACGACCTTGGGCAAAACCTTGCTCGAACTCTGCGCCTTTATTGCGCTCATGTTCATTGGGGGCAAGCGGGTACTGCCATGGTTTTTGTGGCAAGTGGCCAAAACCGGCTCGCGTGAATTGTTTACGCTGGCCGTGATTGCGACCGCCATTGGCATTGCCTTTGGCGCGTCAAAGTTCTTCGGCGTGTCGATTGCGCTGGGGGCTTTTGTGGCGGGTGTGGTGATGCGTGAGTCGGAGTACAGCCACCGCGCCGCCGAAGAAACGCTGCCCTTGCGCGACGCGTTCTCGGTGCTCTTTTTTGTGTCGATTGGCATGGTCGTGAACCCGCACATTCTGGTTGACCATCCCTTCAAACTGCTGGTGGTGGTCTTGATTGCCATTTTTGGCAACCTGATTGCGTCACTGCTGGTGGTGCTGTTGTTGAAATACCCCTTGAACACGGCGCTCTCGATTGCGGTCAGCCTGGGGCAGATTGGCGAGTTCTCTATTATTTTGGCGGGCCTAGGCCTCAGCTTGGGACTGCTGCACAGCGATGGCGTCAGCCTGATTTTGGCGGCGGTCTTGATCTCGATCTCGCTCAACTCCTTTTTGTTTGCGGCCATTGAGCCGGTGCGCCGATGGGTACTGGGCCGGTCCGCGGTGGCGCGCCGTCTGGAGCTGCGCCAAGACCCATTTGCCGAGCTGCCCCTGTCCACCGATCGCAAGTTTTTGGAGGGCCAGGTGGTGCTGGTGGGCTATGGCCGGGTGGGTCGGCGCATTGCCGAGTTCATGGACGCGCGCAGCATTCCTTACGTGGTGGTGGAGCAAAACCGCGAAGTGGTGGAGGGCTTGCGCAAGGCCGGGCGCGCAGCGGTGTCAGGCAGCGCGTCTGAGCCCGAGGTGCTGATTCAGGCGCACATTGCCCAGGCCGCCATGCTGGTGGTGGCCACGCCCGACACCCTGCATTTCCGGCACATGGCCGACACTGCACGTACGCTCAACCCCGATATCGAAATCCTGTTGCGCTCGCACAGCGAAGACGACACGGTGCTGCTGACCAAAGAAGGCATTGGCCTGGTGTTCTTTGGTGAAGAAGAACTCGCCAAAGGCATGTCGGCCCATGTGGGGAGCCGGTTTTCGGCGTGAGGTCGGGGGCGCCAACGCCACGCGATTGCCGCATCAAGCGTCCCGCAAATGCCCCGTCTTGACGAAAATCAGGCAGCCTTCGCGGCTAAAGGGCTGGTGCTGGCTTAGGTGCGGGCTGCGGATCCAGCAGCCCTGCGGGTAGCGCCCGTGTTCGTCTTCAAAGACGCCTTCGACCACAAAAATTTCTTCGCCACCGTAATGGCGATGCGGGTTGAAAAACGTGCCCGGCGCCCAGCGCACCAGCGCGGTGTGGTGGGTGCCAAATTCTGAAAGTGGCAGTACCGTCAGACCGGCCACCATGCCTTGGCGCCAGCGCGCCTGCCGCGTGTCCACGACCACCCGCTCGCTGTCGTGCGGCTGCAGATGGCGCAGTTTGACGAACAGGGTGCAACCGCCCACTGAAAAAGGTGCGTGGCTGGAGCCCGGCGGGTTCTTGAGGTAGCTGCCCGGCCCGTAGTCGCCTGTCTCGTCGCTGAAGGTGCCCTCTAGCACCAAAATTTCTTCCCCTCGTTCGTGCACATGGGTGGCGAACCGAGCGCCAGGGGCGTAGCGCACGATGCTGGTGGCGCGCGCCACCTCGCCCCCGTCGCGCGCCAGTAGGCGCCGCTGGACCTGCGCTTGCGGCGAGTCCACCCAGGACAGTTGCCGGCTGTCGACCACACAGCGCAGGGTCTCATCGGCATGGATTTGAACGGCATTCACGGCAGCAGCCCCCAAGCTGCGGTCAGGCAACTCCCGCAGGCCACCAAGGTCAGGCGCAAGCGCATGGGCAGCCAGCCCTGCAACTGGTGTCGCGGGTACAGGCGCCGGTCCACGCCGAAGCACAGCAGCAGCAGGGCCGTCAACAGCAGCAATCCCCAGGGCGTTGGCAGTAGCAAGGCCGTCCACGCCACCAGACTGGGCGCCACGCCCCACAGGTACGCAAGGGGCTCGGGCGCGCCGTCCCGCATCGCCAGGCCCCAGTGGATGGCACCCAAAAAGCTGGCGATCGCGGCGCCATACGCCAGCAGCGCGAAACCGTAAAAGGCCTGTCCCTCGCCCGGGTTCCAACCAACGGCCACCGCGAGCAGCGCAAAGGGCAGCAAGCCGCCATAGCCCAGCGCCGCCACCAAGGGTGACGGTGTCGGGCCAGGGCCCGGTTCAGTAGGTGGATCGATCTGCGAAGGGTCTGGCATGGTCGTATTCTTGAGTCGAGGTGCAAGGCCAATCCCCGCCAATGACCGGGGTGGGGCCGCCTGTGGCAGTATCGGACATTGGCTGGGATTCCCGAAACGGATTTTGCCGCTTCCCGCTTCGCGGCGATGCTCGCCGCACGCATGACCGCCCGCACGCGGCGACTATTTATGACTGTTTTGAATGTTTTAGGCACCCCACTGCAGGCCTGCTCTTTTGACCCGCTCACCGGGTTTTTTCGTGACGGATGCTGCAACACCGATGCCGACGATCACGGCACCCACGTGGTGTGCGCCCGCGTTACGGCCGAGTTCTTGGCCTATTCTCGCCAGCGCGGCAACGACCTGTCCACGCCCCGCCCGGAATTTCGGTTTGTCGGCCTGCAACCAGGCGACCGCTGGTGCCTGTGTTCGCTGCGCTGGAAAGAAGCCCTGTTGGCGGGTGTTGCACCGCCGGTGCAGCTCGAAGCCACCCACGCCAACGCCCTGGAGATCGTGACCCTCGCGCAACTGCAGGCCCACGCCTTACCCACGCCCCACGCGCCTGCATGAACCCGCTGCACCCCAAAAAGCTGCTGCTGAGCAAATGGACTGCCGTGGCGCCGGTGGCCAAGAACAAGCATTTTTTGGTGTCTAAGGTCATCGCCCACGAGCCGCCATTGGAGGGTGTCGAGGCGGTGGAGCTCGAAGCCGTGTTTTCCAAGACCGTGATTCGCATGGATTGGCGCTTGCTGCGCGATCCCGCAGTTTGGCGCCGGGGCTGGGTCTAGCGCTGGGCCAGCGCTTTTTTGACGTCTGAGACGATGGCGTTGCCATCAGGGGAGGTCATGCTGGAGTAGCTGTCGATCAGCTTGCCGTCGCGCCCCACCAGGTACTTGTAGAAATTCCAGCGGGGGGCGCCGCCGCCCGCCTTGGCCAGTTCCTGGAACAGGGGGTTGGCATTTTTGCCGGTGACCACCGACTTTTCGAACATTGGAAACTTGACGCCGTAGGTGTTGAAGCAAAAGTCGGCAATATCCTTGCCTTTGCCGGGTTCCTGCTGACCAAAGTCATTGGACGGGAAACCGAGCACCACCAAACCCTGTGCGCTGTACGTGGCGTACAGTTTTTCGAGGCCTTCGTATTGGGGGGTAAAGCCGCAATAACTGGCGGTATTCACCACCAGCAACACCTTGCCAGCGTACTGGCAGAGGTTTTGGGGCACGTCGTCTTGCAGCCGATTGAAGGTTTTTTGCAGCAGTGCGGGGCACGCTGCCGGCGCGGACTCGGCGGCCACCGCCTGCGTTAGCCCCGCCCACAATGCCATGAGCATCGCGCCCAGGACGGTCAGTCGAAGCAGCAAGTCAGTCACAGGGTGCGTGAAAGGGTGAAATGCAGTCTGAGCCGGGCTTGCTTGCGCCACCGCTTAGGCCATGAACACCGCAATAAAAGCCAACAAGAACATCAGCACCGCACCGGCGACCGGCAAAACGATCGGCATCATGGGCACAATTTCTTCGACCACGTCATGGGCGTCGTCGTGGGGGGCTGCGTGGGGAGCGGACATGGGATTTCTTTCAAAAAAAAGGGAGCGCGCAGACCTGGCGCGCGAAGAATCTGATTTTACCCACAAGGCCGAGAAATGCCCACTTAGGGGGCAAATGCGGGGTGGTGGATGCGCTGGGAGCGCTAAAAAAGCCTTCTTTTTGTATCTTTTTGTAAATTTTCACCCGATCTGTCAACCGGGCTTCCGGCTGGTGCGTGATAGGTGGGCGTACGCAACATCAACCTTTTGCCTCGCAATATCACCATGACGTTTATGCAAAAAACACCGATCGAGATGCCCGAGAAGGGCACTTACAAGTGGCAGTTGTTCAGTTATTGGTCGGACGAGTACCGGCAGACACGCGCTGACCATTCGGCTTATATCGCCCTGAATTTTGCCGGCGCTCTGGACGTTTGCCGTACCAAACTGCAGACCTTGATGCAGCACCACCGCCAGCACGCGACCGATGCAAACTGTGGCGAGCGCCACCACCGCGCAATGCAGCGCCTGCAAAACACCCTGAGCGGCGCCGCCATGGCCTACGAAAGCAGCTTCCAGCGCCATTGATAGTGAGGTGTCCGACCCGCGCAAATCGGCCCTCCTCCCTCCCCTCAGGCGCTCAGCGCCACCACCCGAAGCACTTCCTGCGCATAAGCTTCGAGCTTTTTGACCCCCATGCCGCTGATTCCCTGTAAATCCTCCAGGGAATGCGGTGCGCGTTGGGCAATGGCGGCCAGCGTGGCGTCGTGAAAAATCACATAAGCGGGCAAATTGTGTTCCCGCGCCACTTCGGCGCGCCAGGCCTTGAGCTCGGCGTAACGCTGGAGCGCCAGACCATCGAGTTCGATGGGCGCTTTGACGCTGCGGTGCCCGCCTGAGGCGCCGCCTTTGTGCAATTTGGGCGCTTTAGGCAGCGAGACCGATTCCCGCAGGCGGACCTGAACCTCGCCTTTGAGCACGGCGCGCGACTGCTCGGTGAGCACCAGCGTGTTGAAGGCTTGCACATCCACCATCACCGCACCCATGGCCAGCAACTGGCGCAGCACGCCGCGCAACTGCAGCTCGGTTAACTGCGCCCCCACGCCGAAGGTGCTCAGACGTTCGTGGCCGTGTTGGGCGACTTTTTCGGTCTTTTTGCCACGCACGATGTCCATCAAATGGCCCGCGCCAAAGCTGATGCCGCTGAGCTTGTGGATGCGGTACATGGTGGAGAGCAGCATCTGCGCGGCCTGGGTTCCGTCCCACACGGCGGGCGGATGCAGGCAGTTGTCGCAGTTACCGCAGGGCTGGCTGGCTTCACCAAAATAGGCCAGCAAGCGGGTGCGCCGGCAGTCTATTGCCTCGGCCAAGCCCAGCAGCGCCTCCAACTTGCCGCGCATGGCCTGCTTGAATTCTTCTTCGGCCGGGCCCTCGTCAATCATGCGGCGCTGGTTGACCACGTCGTTCAGGCCGTAGCACATCCAGGCGTCGGCGCTCAGGCCGTCGCGGCCGGCGCGTCCGGTCTCCTGGTAGTAGCCCTCAATGTTCTTGGGCATGTCCAAGTGCGCGACAAAACGTACGTCGGGCTTGTCGATGCCCATACCGAAGGCGATCGTGGCGACCATCACCACGCCGTCTTCGCGCAAGAAGCGGTCTTGGTGGGCTTGTCGAACTTTGCTGTCGAGTCCGGCGTGGTACGGCAGCGCGTCGATGCCGGCCTCGCACAGCGTTTGGGCGATGTCCTCGACCTTTTTGCGGGACTGGCAGTACACGATGCCCGCGTCGTCCGGGTGCTCGCTCTCCATAAAGCGCAGCAATTGCGCGGTGGCCTCGCGCTTCTCGACAATGGTGTAACGGATATTGGGGCGATCAAAACTGCTCACAAAGGCGCGCGCGTCCTGCAACTGCAAGCGCTCCAGAATGTCGGCGCGTGTCAGGTCATCGGCCGTGGCGGTCAAGGCCATCCGCGGCACGCCCGGATACCGCTCATGCAAAACGGTGAGTGCCCGGTATTCGGGGCGGAAGTCGTGGCCCCACTGGCTCACGCAATGGGCCTCGTCAATGGCAAAGAGGCTGAGCTGGCCACGGTCAAACAGGGCATCGAGCTGGGCCAGAAAGCGGGGGGTGGTCACCCGTTCGGGCGCGGCATACAAGAGCGTCATGTCGCCGCGCAGCATGCGCTGTTCGACCTGGTGAGCCTCTTCGCCGGACAGCGTCGAGTTCAAGAATGCGGCATTGACGCCCGCTTCATGCAATGCGCCCACCTGGTCATGCATCAAGGCAATCAGGGGCGAAATGACAATGCTGACGCCCTGCCCGGCGCGGTGACGGGCGATAGCCGGGATCTGGTAGCACAGTGATTTGCCGCCGCCGGTGGGCATCAGCACCAGGGCGTCGCCACCACCGCCTACATGGTCAATGATGTCTTGTTGCGGGCCACGAAACCGGTCATAGCCGAATATTTCATGCAGGATGTGGGAATAGGACACTGAATAAGACGCTGGGGACAGGGAAAGCATTGGCAAAAGAGGTGTGCCGCTCGGCGCCTCAGCTCAGGTCGCCACGGTTTGCCTGGAGGGGGAACAGTGATGGACGGTTAACCGGCGCGCGCGGGGCCCTATTGTCCCGCTTAAGTCCCGCTTAAATCCTACCCTTCTAGGCGTTTTTTAGCGCCCGACGGTATTGCATGGCCTCGGCCACATGCGTCAGGGTGGTGGCCTCCGATACTGCCAGGTCGGCAATCGTGCGGGCGATCTTGAGGGTGCGATGGGTCCCGCGCGCAGACCAGCCCAGTTGGGCTGCCGCGCTTTGAAGAAACTTCGCAGCCGAGGGTTCGAGTCGTACGTGCAGGTCGATATCGCCGCCGGACAAGGCCTGGTTGGTTTTGCCCTGGCGCGCGTAGGCGAAGTCACGGGCCCCGGTGCAGCGGGCCCGAATGCTGCCGGTCGATTCTCCGGCGGGTGCGCCCAAGAGTTCGTGCGCGGGCAGGGCCGGTACTTCAATATGCAGGTCGATACGGTCCATCAGCGGGCCGCTCAGTTTTCCCTGGTAGCGGCTGACCTGGTCGGGGGTACAGCGGCAGATGCGGGTGGTGGCACCCAAATAGCCGCACGGGCAGGGATTCATGGCCGCAATCAGTTGGAAGCGCGCCGGGAACTCGGCCCGGCGCGCCGCCCGAGAGATGGTGATGGTGCCGGTCTCCAGCGGTTCGCGCAGCGCTTCAAGCGCACTGCGCGGGAACTCTGGCAATTCATCCAGAAACAGCACGCCATGGTGTGCCAGTGATATTTCGCCCGGGCGTGGCGGCGAGCCTCCGCCCACCAGCGCCACGGCACTGGCTGAATGGTGCGGGTGGGCGGTGGGGCGCAAGCCCCAGCGGCGGATGTCAAAGCGTCCGCTGAGGCTGCCAATCGCGGCACTTTGCAGCGCTTCGTCGGTGGACATGGGCGGCAGCAGGCCGGCAAAACGCTGCGCCAGCATGGACTTGCCCGAGCCCGGCGGGCCCACCAGCAGCATGCTGTGGCCTCCGGCGGCGGCGATTTCTAACGCCCGCTTGGCGCCAATTTGCCCTTTGACATCGGCCAGGTCGGCCAGCGCATCGCCTTGACCCACCGGGACCGGGCAGACCCGCACCCAACCTTCTTCATTCGGGGAGCTTTCGGGGGCAGCGATCGCCCCTTGCGGCGCAAACTGGCGCACCACATCCAGCAAATGGACCGCCCGGTAGACCTGCGCACCGGGCACCAGCGCCGCTTCTTCGGCACTCCCGGGTGGCAAAACCAGCCGGGTGGTCACTTGCGCCATGTGCAAGGCCAGCGCCATGGCCAGTGCGCCCCGCACCGGGCGCAGTGCACCCGACAGCGATAACTCCCCCGCAAACTCGTAATCGGACAGGCGGGCGCCGTCGAGCTGGCCGCTGGCCGCCAAAATGCCGAGGGCAATGGGCAGGTCGAGTCGGCCGGAGTCTTTGGGCAAGTCGGCCGGGGCCAGGTTGACGGTGATGCGCTTGTTGTGCGGGAACTCCAGGCCGGAGTTCTGAATGGCGCAACGCACCCGCTCGCGCGCCTCTTTCACCTCCACATCGGCCAAGCCTACCAGCGTAAAGCTGGGCAGGCCGTTGGCCATATGCACCTCGACGGTGACCTTCAGGGCGTCGAGCCCTAGCAACACGCGGCTCTGAACCAAGGACAAACCCATGATGAAACTCCCTGAAACGGTGCATGGACGAAGGTCCCGCTCACCGTCGCCGCACTTATTTTGTGCAAACTGTTTATTTATACAGCCACGATAACGCAAATCGTGCGGCTTGAACAGGGGCTTGGCGCTCTGAAAGGCGCTTTTTGGTGTCGCAGTTGGCACGGCATCTGCTAATACCGTTTATCTCCCACATCCGTGGGGAGGCAGCGCAGTGTTGTGGTGTGCCTGCTAATCACTCTTTTGAAGCTGAGGTGAACACATGAAGTTAGTTACCGCCATCATTAAACCGTTCAAGCTAGACGAGGTGCGTGAAGCCTTGTCGGGCATCGGCGTCCAAGGTATTACGGTCACCGAAGTCAAAGGCTTTGGTCGCCAAAAAGGCCATACCGAGCTGTACCGGGGTGCCGAATACGTGGTCGATTTCTTGCCCAAGGTCAAGATTGAAGCGGCCATTGACTCCGCGCTGCTGGACCGCGTGATTGAAGCCATCGAAGGCGCTGCCCGCACCGGCAAGATCGGCGACGGCAAGATTTTCGTGTACGACTTGGAGCAAGTCGTGCGTATCCGTACGGGTGAAACCGGCAAAGAAGCGCTGTAAAGCCCCGCACAGAAAGGAATCCATGATGAAAAAACTACTCCTCTCCCTCGCGCTTGGTCTGGGACTGCTGACCGCAGGCAGCTTTGCGCTGGCCCAAACCGAGGCCCCCGCTGCGGCGGCCTCTGAAGCCAAGGCGGCGGCTCCCGCCGCTGCTGCTCCCGCGGCGCCTGCGGCGGCGGAAGCGGCATCGGCTGCTGAGGCGGCCGCTCCCGCCGCAGTGCCCAATAAAGGCGACACCGCCTGGATGATGGTCTCCACCCTGTTGGTGATTTTGATGACTGTTCCCGGCTTGGCCCTGTTCTATGGCGGCCTGGTGCGCAGCAAGAACATGCTGTCGGTGCTGATGCAGGTGATGGTGACCTTCTCGCTGATCGTGGTGCTGTGGTTCATTTATGGCTACAGTCTCGCGTTCACCGAGGGCGGCGCCTTCTTCGGCGGCTGGGACCGACTGTTTATGAAGGGCATCTGGGACAACGCGGCCGGCACTTTTGCCAACGCAGCCACCTTTAGCAAGGGCGTGGTCATTCCTGAGATCGTGTTTGCTGCCTTCCAAGCGACCTTTGCCGGTATCACGGGTGCACTGATCGTGGGCGCCTTTGCCGAACGCATGAAGTTCTCTGCCGTCCTGGCTTTCATGGTGCTGTGGTTCACCTTCAGCTACGCCCCGATCGCCCACATGGTCTGGTTCTGGATGGGACCGGACGCTTACACCGGCAAAGAAGTGGTGGACGCCATGAACGCCAAAGCCGGCTACCTGTGGCAGAGTGGCGCGCTGGACTTTGCCGGCGGTACCGTGGTTCATATCAACGCCGCTGTCGCGGGTCTGGTCGGCGCCTACATGGTGGGCAAGCGCATCGGTTATGGCAAAGAAGCGATGGCGCCTCACAGCCTGACGTTGACGATGGTGGGTGCATCCTTGCTGTGGGTGGGCTGGTTTGGTTTCAACGCCGGCTCCGCGCTCGAAGCCAACGGTTTCGCGGCACTGGCCTTTATCAACACCTTTGGTGCAACGGCCGCGGCAGTGCTGGCCTGGTGCGTCGGTGAGACGCTGATGCGCGGCAAAGCTTCGATGCTGGGTGCAGCGTCTGGCGCGGTGGCCGGTCTGGTGGCCATTACGCCGGCTGCCGGCAACGTGGGTATCGGCGGCGCGCTGGTGATTGGTTTCCTGTCGGGCTTTGCCGGACTGTGGGGCGTGAATGGCCTGAAGAAACTGCTTGGTGCGGACGATACGCTGGACGTCTTTGGCGTGCACGGTGTCTGCGGCATCTTGGGCGCAATCCTGACCGGTGTGTTCAATTCGCCCGCCTTGGGTGGCCCCGGCTACGTTGCGGACTGGACGACGGCTGCCATGGTGACCTCTGCCGATTACTCAATCGCCGCCCAAGTCTGGATCCAAACCAAGGCCGTGCTGACCACGGTGGTCTGGTCCGGCGTGGTGTCGATCGTGGCCTTCAAGTTGGTGGACATGGTCATCGGCCTGCGCGTCAGCGAAGAAGACGAGCGCGAAGGTCTGGACATCACCTCGCACGGCGAGACGGCTTACAACCGGTAATCCGGTTCCGGTATCCAGTATCCAGGGGCTGAGCCTCTGTGCACTGCGCCTGGCACGACTTCGGTTCTGCCAGGCGTTGTTGTTTGTGGGCCTCCAGCGGGCGTCACAATGTGCACCGGAAAGCTCATTTTTTATCCTTGGCCCCAATTGCCCCTCGCACCATGATCCACCACCCTGACTGGACGACCCTGCACCCCACGCCCTACGAATTAGGGGAGTCCCCTTTTTGGCACCCGCAAGAGCAAATGCTTTACTGGGTGGACATCCCGGGCAAAAAGGTCCTGCGGGCCCAAGCCGACGGCAGCGCGCTGGAGGCCTGGGACATGCCGACCGAACCCGGGTGCATCGCACCCGCCCGCTCGGGTGGCTTGGTGCTGGCGCTGCGCCATGGCGTGTTTCGCGCCCGCCGTTGGGGCGGCGCCTTGGAGGCGGTGGCTGTGCTGCCCTACGAAACCGCCACGGTGCGCGCCAACGATGGCAAGTGTGACGCGTTAGGGCGTTTTTGGGTGGGCACCATTGACGAACCTAAGGCCCACCGTGCGGCCGCGCTGTTCAGCATCGATGCCCGCGCAGCGGAAGGCGTGGTGGTCCGGCAACAGGCTTCGGATGCCTTGACCGGTAACGGCGTTGCATGGGCGCCGGACAACCGTCGGGTGTACTGGGCCGACACGCCCAACCACATCGTCCACGCCTGGGACTATGCACTGGACACCAACGTACTCAGTGGCCACCGCATCCATCTGCAATTTGCTGCGAAACCGTCGGGTTGGAGCTTCGAGGATGCGAGTTACCAAGGCCGACCGGACGGCGCAGCGGTTGACGTGCAGGGCAACTATTGGGTTTCCATGTTCGAGGGCGGGCGTCTTTGCCAGTTTGCCCATGACGGCACGCTCTTGGCGCAATATGCCACGCCCGCGCAATGTCCGACCATGCCCTGCTTTGGCGGCCCGGACCTGAAGACGCTGTTTGTCACCACGGCACGCCATGGCCGCAGTGCGGCCGAGTTGGCGCACTATCCGCAATCGGGTTGTGTGTTTTCCATGCCGGTGGACGTGCCGGGGCTGCCGGTGAATTTTTTCTCAGGCGCTTGAGCCCGCGGCCTTGCCGACCTTAGGCCAGACGCTGGCGCGCACGTTCCAGCGCTTGCGGGGTGTCCACATCGTGCACGCAGCCCTCGTCATCGACCGGTAGCAGGTGCGCGCCGAAGCGCTGCACCACCGCCCGCGCGCCCTGGTCGCCTTCCAGGGCGAGGAGCGCGTCCCGACAAGTCGCGGCAAAACCCACCGGGTGACCTCGCTCGTCCTGCCAGGTGGGTACCACCACCGCCTGGCTTTGCAGCGCCCGCGCGACCGCCAGCAGCGTGCCGGGCTGAATCAGGGGCAAATCGGCGGGTAGCACCAACCAAGCCTGCGCCTGGGGTGTCGCGGCGACGCCGCAGGCGATGCTGTCGCCCATACCCGGCAGCGTCAGGTGTGCGGTATGGCTGCGCTCCACCACGTGCCAGGGCAAGCCGCTGCGCTGCACGGCGGCCAGCACCCAGTCGCGCACGGGCCGGCCGTGCAGGGGAGCCTCCAACTTGTCGACTCCGCCACTGGCCGCGCGAAAGCGCTCACTGCGACCAGCGGCCAGTACGATGACAGTGGGGGCGAACGTCATAGGTCGGATATTGTGTGGCAAGGCCCGGCCCCGCCACCAAGTTTTCAACCAGACGGCGTTCAAAAAATTCACGGAGGGCGCCGATCGTCCCAATTACCATTCAAGCTATGCCCGTCCACTCCCACGCGCTTGACGCGATCATTGACCAAATTCGCCAAGCACGCGGCGCCGCCCAACCTTTGCGGGTGCGCGGGGGTGGCAGCAAAGACTTCTTTGGTGGCTGCCTGCGTGGAGAGTTTCTGGAAACCGGCGGCCTGACCGGCATCGTCAGTTACGAGCCTTCGGAATTGGTGGTTACGGTCCGCGCTGGCACGACCTTGGTCGAACTTGAGGCCACGTTGCTGGAGAAAAACCAGTGCTTGCCCTTTGAGCCGCCGCATTTTGGGCAGGGCCAGGGCACCGTCGGCGGGATGGTGGCTGCAGGGTGGAGCGGGCCCGCGCGCGCTAGCGCAGGCGCAGTCAAGGACTACGTGCTGGGCGCGCGTTTTGTCAACGGTCGTGGCGAGCACCTGACCTTTGGGGGTCAGGTCATGAAAAACGTGGCCGGCTACGACGTCAGCCGGCTGATGGCCGGAAGCTGGGGCACTTTGGGGGTGATCACCGAGGTGTCGCTCAAGGTTTTGTCCTTTGCCCCGTGCGAGGCCACTCTGGCGTGCGACCTGGCCCAGGCCCCGGCACTCGACCTGTTGCAGCGCTGGGGTTCCCAGCCCTTGCCTCTGAACGCCAGCCGCTGGATGCATGACGACGCCGGCGCCGGCCTGTCCGGCGGTCGCGGCGGCACGCTATTTGTCCGCCTGCGCGGCGCGGTGGCGGCCGTCAATGCGGCACTGCCGCGCCTGCGCGCCGACGTGCAGGCGCTGGGCGGTGACGCCGTGGTGATCGACAACGCGCAGGCGGGCCGTGATTGGGCAGCGGCGCGCGATCAGCGATTGCCGTTTTTCAATGCAAGCACCGCGCCGGACCTGTGCCTTTGGCGGCTGTCGGTAGCCCAGACCACCCCCGCCCTCGATCTGCCGTATGCGCCCCTGATTGAATGGCATGGCGGCCAGCGGTGGATATGGGCCCCGGCGTCAGCGGCCGCCCTACTGCATACGCTTGCGCAGCGTTCCGGTGGCCACGCCACCTTGTTTCGGCGTCCTGGCGGCGCGTTGGCTGACATCGACGCCGGTGCGCCGGTTTTTGCCGCCCACGACGCCGCACAGGCCCGCATCCAAAGCGCCTTGCAGCACCAATTTGACCCGGACGGCGTGTTTGACACGCGCCGCCTGAATTCCGTGGTTTAAGTCTCGACACCCGCCATGCAAACCACGCTCTCCCCCGAATACCAAAACACCGCTGACGGCCAGGCCGCAGAAGCCATCGTGCGCAACTGCGTGCACTGTGGTTTTTGTACCGCCACCTGCCCCACCTACCAGCTCTTGGGCGATGAACTGGACGGCCCGCGTGGGCGCATCTACCTGATCAAACAAGTGCTCGAAGGCGCTGAGCCCACGCGCAAAACCCAGCAGCACCTGGACCGCTGCCTGACCTGCCGCAACTGCGAGTCCACCTGCCCCAGCGGCGTCGAATATGGTCACTTGATTGACCTGGGCCGTAAGCTGGTGGACGCCAAGGTCGAGCGCCCCCTGCCCGAGCGGGCGCTGCGATGGGCACTGAAAGAAGGTCTGCCTTCGCCCTTGTTTGGTCCCGCCATGAAATTGGGGCAGGCCATGCGGGGTGTGCTGCCGCCGTCGCTGCGAGCCAAGGTGCCCGCCCCACAAGATGCCGGTGCGACGCCCGTGGCTGTGCACACGCGCAAGGTGCTGATGTTGGCCGGTTGTGTGCAGCCAGCCATGTCGCCCAACATCAACAGCGCGACCGCGCGGGTACTGGACGCGGCGGGCATCCAGACGGTGGTGGCACCCAAGGCGGGCTGTTGCGGCGCGGTCAAATTCCATTTGAACGACCAGGACGCAGCCAAGGCGGCTATGCGGGCCAACATTGACGCCTGGTGGCCGCACATTGCGCCTGCGCAGGGCGCCGGCGTCGAGGCGATTGTGATGAACGCGTCGGGCTGTGGGGTGATGGTCAAGGACTACGGACACGTGCTCCACGATGACCCGGTGTATGTCGATAAAGCCCGACGGGTGAGCGACCTCACGCGCGACCTGAGCGAGCTGCTGCCGGACTTGGTGGGCGCGCTCAAACCGCGCCTGGATCCCACCAAAGTGCAGGGGTCCGGCCTGCAAGCGTTTCATCCGCCCTGCACCCTGCAGCACGGCCAAAAATTACGCGGCGGTGTGGAGCAGCACATGGCGGCCCTGGGCTTTTCGGTACAGACCGCCCACAACGAAGCGCATCTGTGCTGTGGCTCCGCAGGCACCTACTCGGTGCTCAATCCCAAGATGGCCTACGAGCTACGCGACCGAAAGTTGGGCAACCTGCAGGCCCTGCAGCCGCAAGGGATTTGCAGCGCCAATATCGGTTGCATCACCCATTTGCAAAGCGGCACCGATACGCCGGTGCGTCACTGGGTGGAAGTGCTGGATGCGGCGCTAAGGCCGGCCTGAAGCCGCACTTTTGGCGGCATGCTTGCGCAGCGCGCCCGGACTCTGGCCGTAGGCGGCGCGAAAACTGCGGGTGAAATGGGAGGGGTTGGTAAAGCCGCACTGGCGCGCCACCTCTAACAGTGTGGCCTGGCTATGGCCCACCTGCTGGTGGGCGTGTGCAAGCCGGAGCTTGAGCGCAAATTCAGTCGGTCCCATCCCGAGCTCCAGCTTGAACAAGCGTTGCAACTGGCGCACGCTCAAACCGACATGGCGCGCCAGGTATTCGGTTGGCAGCGGGCGGCTTAAGTTGCGCTCGAGCAGCAGCATCACTTTGCGGACCCGAGCCTCCTCGGTCTGCACGCCCACCAAGGGTTGAGGCTGGGTGGCCTTGGAGGGCAGCGGCGTTTCGGCAATCATGATGCGCAGCGCCTTTTGCGCCCGTGAGGCGCCGTCGTGCTGGCCTAGCAGGTGCGCGGCCAGGTGCACCACGCTGGTACCGCCCGCGCAGGTCAACCGCTGACGGTCCACCAGGTACAGGGTGTCTGCGCTGGCAGCAATATGGGGGTGGCGGCGCTGAAACTCGGCCACATGGAACCAGCTGATGCACGCGCGGTAGCCTTGCAGCAAGCCGAGCTGGGCCAGCACAAAGCTACCCGTGCACACGCCGACCAGAGGCACGCCAAAGGTGTCGCAGTGGGTCAGATAGTGCTGCAGCTGGGTGGGCAAATGCAGCGCGTCCAACAGGCCGCCCACCACCACCAGGTAGTCCAGTTCACTCGGGTCGAGCAGCCCCCCGGTCGGCTGCACCCGCACGCCACAGCTCGAGGTGACGGCTTGCATGTCGTGGCTGACCACGGTCCAGCGGCAATCGATGGGTCGGCTGCGATCGCCATCGTCGGCGGCCAGCCGCAAGGTGTCCACAAAGGCGGCAAATGCCACCAAGGTAAATTTGGGTGCCAGCACAAAGCCAAAGCGCAGGGCCTGCGCCGGGCGATCCGGCAGGGGAGTGGCCGGCACTTGAGCCATCACGGCGTGGTTTACTCAACGACTCCGCGCAAGGCCACGCTGCGTCGGCGCAGCCACTCCAGCAGCAAGAGCATGCTGATTGCAAACAAGATCAGCATAAAAGCGGCCGACAAAATGGTGGGTGAAAGCTGCTCGCGCAGCCCGGTCCACATCTGGCGCGGCAAGGTGGTTTGCTCGGGCCCTCCCAGGAACAGCACCACCACCACTTCGTCAAACGAGGTGGCAAAGGCGAAGAGCGCGCCCGAGAGCACGCCCGGCCAGACGATCGGCAGCATGACCTTGCGAAACGCCAGAAACTGCGAGGCGCCCAGGCTGCGCGCCGCGCGCATCAGGTTCATGTCGAAGCCGCCCAAGGTGGCCGTCACGGTGATCACCACAAACGGCATGCCCAAGACGGCATGCACCAGCACGATGCCCAACAGATTGTTGGCAATGCCCAGCTTGGAGAAAAAGAAGTACGAGCCCACCGCCAACACCACCACCGGCACGATCATGGGCGACACCAACACCGCCATGATGAGGCGCTTGCCCGGCAGGTTGCTGCGGTTCAGACCGACGGCCGCCAAGGTACCCAAGGTGGTGGCCAGCAGCGTCGCTAGCACGGCGGTCAACACGCTGTTGTAGATGGCGTGCAGCCAGACCGGGTTGCCAAACAGGTCGCGAAACCAGCGCAGGCTGTATTCCTGCACCGGAAAATGAAAATAAGGCTCGTTGTTAAAAGCCAGCGGCACGACCACCAAGACCGGCGCAATCAGGAACAGCAAAACGGCGGCGCAAAAAAGCTGCAGAGCCCAGTGGCCCAGGCGCTGCACCGGCGTGGTGTAAAGAGGTAGCGACGACGTGCTCATCCGAGTTTCAGGTTGCCAGGACCGGCGATCCGGTCGTAAATAGCGTAGAGCACCAGCACGGCGCCCAACAAGATGGCGGCCAGCGCCGAGGCCAGGCCCCAGTTCAGCGAGCGGCCCATGTTGTCGGCCACAAAGTAGCTGATCATCTGGTCGGTCGAGCCCCCCAGCAACGCTGGCGTGATGTAGTAGCCCAGCGCCAAAATGAACACCAGCAAGGCGCCCGCGCCGACACCGGGCACGCACTGGGGCAAATACACCCGCAAGAACGCGGTGGTGGGGCTCGCTCCCAGCGAGCGCGCAGCACGCACATACGACGGCGGGATTTGTCGCATCACCGAATACATCGGCAAGATCATGAAGGGCAGCAGGATGTGGGTCATGGCGGCCACCACGCCAAAGCGGTTAAACACCAAGGGCAGCGGCTCGGCGATGAGCCCGACGGCTTGCAGCAAAGAGTTGATGACCCCTTCTTTCTGCAGTACCACCATCCAGGCGGTGGTGCGCACCAGCAGCGAGGTCCAAAACGGCAGCAGCACCAGAATCAGCAGCAAATTGGCGGTCTTGTCGCGCAGATGGGCCAACATGTAGGACAGTGGAAAGCCCAGCAAAATGCACATCGCGGTAACGGTGAACGCGACACCCAGAGTCCTTAGATAAATGGTGATGTGGATGCGCTGATCGTCAGGCTGGGGGACAACGCTGCCGTCCGGCAGACGGCGCGAGTCCAGCGCGGACAAGAAAAACAGCGAATGCGTGGGTTTTGCAAGGTTGCGGATCGTGCCCCAGATCGCAGGCTGGGTCCATGCGGGATCGGCGGCTTCAAAAAACGGGGTCCAGGGGCCTTCTTCTTGGCTGGCGATTCGCCGCGCCGCGCGCATAAAAATGGTGCGCAGGCCAGATTCTTCAATATTCAGGCGGTTGGCAATCGAGCCGGCTTTTTGCTCCTGCACGGCTTCTTTGAGGTCCAGGGCCAGTGCGGCAAACACCGGCTCCGGTGGCGCCTGATCCCGCGGACCATTCCAGTCGTCCAGAGCACGCACGGTGCGGGCCAGGTTGTCTGGAATGATCGGGTCATAGACGCTGTTGAGCAATACCGTACCCAGCGGCAACAGAAAGCTCAATGCGACAAATAGGAACAAGGGCGCGATCAGCGCATAGGCCCACAGGTGGCCGCGCCGCTCTGCTTTGCGCAGGCGCTGCCCCAGCTCCCGTGTGCTGATCGCTGTCATGTTCTTACTTGGCCAACCAGGCTGCGAACTTCTTGTTCAGATCGTCCCCGTTTTCCATCCAAAACTGTGCGTTGGTGGGCATGGAGCGGCCAGGGTGACCGGCATTGGGCAACCATGCTTTGTAGGGGTTAGAAGCAGGAATCAAAGCCAAAGCCGAGTTGCGGGTGGGCGCATAGGGGATGTACTTGGCTTGATCGGCCAAGGGCTGACTGCTGCTAGCAAAACGGATGAAGTCTTGCGCTGCGTCCAAGTTCTTCGTGCCTTTGAGGATCGCGTACAGGTCAGGAATTTGCACTTGGCCGTCCCACATCACCGCAAAGTCTTTCTTCTCTTTGGTGTTGGCGTCCACAATGCGTCCGTGCCAAGCGTGGGTCATGACGACTTCACCTGCGGCCAGCAACTGGGGCGGTTGCGCGCCGGCGCTCCACCAGACGATGCTGCTCTTGATGGTGTCGAGCTTCTTGAACGCACGGTCCACGCCCGCGGGAGTTCCAAGCACTTTGTAGACATCGCCCACCGCCACGCCGTCAGCCATCAGCGCCCACTCCAGGATCACGCTGGGGTCTTTCTTGACACCGCGCTTACCAGGGAACTTGCTGACGTTAAAGAAGTCTTCCAGCGTCTTGGGGCCGTTGGCGCCCATTTTGGCTTTGTCGTAGGCCACAATGTTCGCATAGGTGATGACGCCGATCGCGCAAGGCAGAATCATGCCGGCCGAAAAGTCTTTGGCCGCAGGTGTGCCATCCGCGCCAGCGGGGAGTTTGCTGGGGTCGATCTTCTCAAGCAGGCCTTCTTCGCAGCCTTTGAGTGCCTCAGCAGGCTCCAAGTCCACGACATCCCACTTGATATTGCCGGACTTGACCTGTGCACTGATCTCGCCCAAGGTTCCGCCCCAGTCCACCGAGGTGATCTTGGTGCCGGTCTTGGCCGTATAGGGCTTGTGGTACGCCTCGACCTGGCTGTTGGTGTACGCGCCACCCCAAGAGGCCACGGTCAACGCTTGTTGGGCAGCGCCAGTCGTTGGCAGGACGGCAATAACGGCGGCGCTAACGACCGTCAGAGCGCTTAAATGAATCTTCTTGAACATGCTGATTTCCTGTTAAGTGAATGAATGCCGCCCTTACACGCCGTCCAGAGCCCGGCAGTCGGCCACATTCCACCCGAGGGTGGCCGTGCTGCCGGCTTGCAAGCTCAGGTCGCGTCCATCGTTGGGAAGCGTAACGATGAAATCTTCAAGTCCGCACGCGTTCATGCGCAGGCGGGCATAGCGGCCCAGGTAGGTCACATCGACCACCGTGCCACTCACCAGGGTCTGAACCGCGCCGGTGGGCGGGTTCAGGTGAATTCGCTCGGGGCGGATCGACAGGCGGGTGGCCTGGCCCACTTGCTGCACGCCCACTGGCTGGGCGGCCAAGCGCAGGCCATTGGCGAGCGTCACCTCGCAGTCGCCCCCCGACAGCGCGCTCACGTGCCCGTGCAGCGTGTTGTTCTCGCCAATAAATTGCGCGACAAAGGCGTTGGACGGGCTCTCGTACAGCTGCGTGGGGGTGTCGATCTGCTGGATCCGGCCCTGGTGGAACACAGCGACGCGGTCCGACATGGCCAGTGCCTCGGTCTGGTCGTGGGTGACGTAGACGATCGTGATGCCCAGGTCGTGGTGCAGGCGCTTGATCTCGTACTGCAATTGTTCGCGCAGTTGTTTGTCCAGGGCCGAAAGCGGCTCGTCCATGAGCACCAACTGCGGCTCAAACACCAGCGCACGCGCCACGGCCACGCGCTGCTGCTGCCCGCCCGACATTTGCGCCGGGCGGCGCGACTCAAATCCTTTGAGCCCCACCTTGTCGAGCACGCGCATAACGCGCTCCTGCGCCACACTGCCGGTCACTCCCCGCACGCTTAACGGAAAGCCCACGTTCTCAGCCACCGTCATGTGCGGAAACAGCGCATAGCTCTGAAACACCATGCCAATGTTGCGGTGCTCGGGCGCGATCCGGTTGATGGGCTTGCCGTCGAGGTAAATCTCACCCGCCGTGGCGGTCTCAAAACCCGCCAGCATCATCAGCGTGGTGGTCTTGCCGGAACCCGAGGGCCCTAGCAAGGTCAGGAACTCTCCTTGGGCAATGTCAAGGTTGAGGTCTTGCACCACGAGCTGCCGACCGTCGTAGCTTTTTTCTACGTGGTCGAAGCGGACATAGGGCTTTTGCATGGGGAGCGGATTCCAGATTCAGGTTGAGTCCATCAGATAAGCAGGTTTTGTGCCTATGCGGGGATGACGTTGTGCTTGGGGCCGTAAGGGAAACCGGTGATGTTTTGGTGTCCGTGTTCAGTGACCACCAATATATCGTGTTCGCGGTAGCCACCGGCACCGGGCAAACCCTCAGGCAGCATGATCATGGGCTCGATGGAAACCACCATGCCGGGCTCAAGCACGGTCTCGATGTCTTCACGGAACTCGAGCCCAGCTTCACGCCCGTAATAGTGCGAGAGCACGCCAAAAGAGTGCCCGTAGCCAAAGGTGCGGTACTGCAGCAGGCCGTACTCTTCGTAGATCTTGTTGAGTTCAAGGGCCACGTCACAGCAGCGCATGCCGGGCTTGACCAATTTTTGGCCTTCTTCGTGCACGCGCACATTGACTTCCCACAGCTTCAGGGATGCGGCGTCCACCTCCCCGAAAAACAGTGTGCGCTCCAGTGCCGTGTAGTAGCCCGAGATCATGGAAAAGCAGTTCAGGCTCAGGATGTCGCCTTTTTGCACTTTGCGCGTTGTCACCGGGTTGTGGGCGCCATCCGTGTTGATGCCGGACTGGAACCAGGTCCAGGTGTCCATCAGCTCAGTGTGGGGGTAGCGCTTCGCGATCTCGCGCACCATGGCCTGGGTGGACGCCAGCGCCACTTCGTGCTCCGGCACACCTTCGTGCACGGCGGCGACCAAGGCTGCGCCGCCCACGTCGCAAACTTGGGCGCCGTTCTTGATGAACTCGATTTCTTCGGCCGACTTGACCATCCGTAGCTTCATGCAATCCGCGGCAATGTTGGTGAATTCCACGTGGGTCAACACCGACTTGATCTTGTCCATGCGCTCCAAGGGCAGGTGGTCATATTCCAGGCCCACACGGCCATGGTTGGGCACCTCTTGCGCAATGGCGCGGAAGTAGTTGCCGCTTTGCCAGTCGGTGTAAATCACCGCGCGGTCGCACACGCCTTTGCGCCAGGGTTGTCCACCATCGATGTTGGCGGCAATGATCACCGCCTTGTCTTGTGTGACTACCAGGCTGTAGAAGCGACCAAACGAGCAGTACAGAAAATCGCTGTAGTAATTGATGTTGTGGTAACTGGTAAACACCACGGTGTCGACCGAACGCTGCGCCATCATGGCGCGCAGTTTGCGAATGCGGTTGGCGTATTCCGCATCGGAAAAGCTGTGGCGCACGCGCTCGCCGTTGTCGATGGTGATCAGGTTGGGCATGGTCATGGGGGTTCTCCGAGAGTGGGTGGGTATTGCCCCCGAGTATTAAGGCAAAACCACGACGAAGCATACCGAATTACGCCAACAGTCTTTCTTTAAATGCCAGCCCTTGCTGTCGGTTTGCACGGTCCTTTTGGGGTGGCGCGCCAAAACGGGGCGTATATCGCGCTGTCAGGTGCGATGGCGAGGCAAATCCCGTCTGCAGGGCAATGTCACGGATGCTTTTGTCGCTGCGCTGCACCAAAATGCGCGCATGCGAAAGCCGAATGTCCAAATAGATGCGCTCGGCCGATTTGGCAAATTGCTGGCGAAAAAGCCGCTGCAAACTTCTCAGCGGCATGCCGGCAAACTGCGCGATCTCTGCAATGGTCAGCGGTTCGCTGACATTGGCCTCCATCAGCCGCAGTGCCTCGACCGCGGCCGGGTGGGTCACGCGCTCCTGGTGGATGATGGAGACGGTCTGCACATCGGTCAGGCTGCGGCGCTCCACCACCAGCAAGTTGGCCACCTCGTTTGCCAGTTGGCGGCTGCCCGGCGCTTTGGTCAGCAGGTAAGTCATCAGGTCCAGCGGCGCTACACCGCCACTGCAGGTGTAGCGGTCCCGGTCCACTTCAAAAAAATGCTGGGTCACGATCACTTGGGGAAACTGCCCGGCCAGCGCCTCGTGGTCTTCCCAGTGAATGGTGCTGCGGTAGCCGTCTAGCAGGCCGGCCTGCGCCATCAGGTAGGCCCCGGTGTCAATGCCCCCCAGTGGCAGGCCTTGGGCGGCCATTTTCTTGAGCCAGAGCGTGAGCGGACGCAGTCCGCGGCTGGGAATGGGGTTGGGGCCAATCACAAACACCACGTCCAAGGGCGGCGCATCTGCCAGGCTGTGCTGGGTCATGAGCTGGATGCCATCGCTGGAGGCGACCAGCCCGCCATCGACGGAGAGCAACACCGATCGGTAGCTGGCGCGGCCTAACACGCCATTGGCAATGCGCAGCGGGTCCACGCACGCACTCAAGGCAATCAAGGAAAAGTTCGGCACCACCACAAAGCCGAACACCAAGGATTGCTTGGACGAAGCCATCGTGGCGAACGCTTCAGGCGTGTGGCAGCACCGCCTCAATGTCCTGCGCCAGTTGGGCCGGCTTGTCGGTGGGCGCAAAGCGTTTGCGGACCAGGCCGTCCGGCCCGACTAAAAACTTGGTGAAGTTCCACTTGATGGATTCCGTACCCAAGATCCCTGGCGCCTGCTGGCGCAACCACTGGAACAAGGGGTGCGCCGTGGCGCCGTTGACGTCCACCTTGGACATCATGGTAAAGCTCACGCCGTAATTTTTTTGGCAAAACTGGGCAATCTCACTGTTGCTGCCCTTGTCCTGGGCACCAAACTGGTTGCAGGGAAAGCCCAGCACCACCAGGCCCTGGGCCCCGTATTTCTGGTGCAGCACCTCTAGGCCGGCAAACTGCGGCGTAAACCCGCAGGCGCTGGCCGTGTTGACCACGAGCAGGGCTTTGCCTGAGAGGGTACTCAACGCGAGTGGCTTGCCATCAATGGCAAGGGCATCAAAGTCATAGGCAGTGGTCATGGCTACTTTCCGTCACAGAGTCGTTGGAATCGCTGCCCCGAGCGGCGGGCACCGGCCACCTAGGCAGGCTCCACAGCCAGCGCAGGCGCGCCCGAGGATACCGCAGACAAGAGCGCCGCCAGCATGATCAGGGCGCCACCCAGCACGGTGGCCCATGACAGCGTTGCGGCCCCTAGCAGCACCGCTGAACCGCTGGCAAACACCACCTCGCATAGCATGATCAAAGAGGTGGCGTTGGCGCTCAGGCGGGCCGCACCATATTGGAGCGCTGCACTGCCGACACCGACCATCAGCCAAAGCACCAGCGCTACACCGACCCAAGACCAGGCCACTGCAGGAAATACGTTTACCACGCCGGTCGCCAACCCAATCACGCCTGCCACCGAACACATCAGGGCGCCGCCCGCCACCATGGCGCTCGTCAATGTCAAAGGGTGAACGGCCCGCAATTTGCGCAGCAAGATATTGGTCAGTGCAAAACTCAGACCGCCGAGTAAAGCAAGGCCATCGGCCAAATCTTGGGGCCACGGCCAGGGTGAGTCTGGCGTCTTGAGCACCAGCACGACGCCACCAACCGCCAAGGCCACCCGCCCGAGTGACGCGCGGGTAGGTCGCTCCCCCAGCAGCGGCCAAGCAAGTACCACCACCCAGGCCGGCATCAGATAAAAAAGCAGCACCACGCGCACCACATCGCCCACGGTCACGGCCCAGTTGAATCCCACGTTGGTCATACCCCCCGCAAGCAACAGGAGCCACAACCAGCCAGACTGGCCGATGGGCGCCAGGGCACCCGGGCGATAAACCAAGATAGCAACCAGTACCAGCAAGTCCACCAGCACGGTGGCCCAAAGGGGGTGCAGCCCCAGAGCGGCCAAACCTTGAAACGGCAGCCACATCAGGCCGTAGCAAAGCGCATTGAGAAGCAGCGCGGATGCCGCCAGCGCTGTCTGCCGGCGGGTCATCCGTGCAGGTTGTCGTTGCGTGCGATTTCGAGCAGGTGCTCGACTTCTTCGCCGTGCTCGCGGCAATTGCGTTCATGCCAGCGTTTGATCAGCCACATACAACCCGCTACCAAAATGCCAAAGGCGCTAATGGCTGCGAAGGCTGAAACACCCATGCCCGCAGACAGGCTGTACAGGCCGCCCAGCACCAGAATGCAGGTCTGCTCATTGAAGTTTTGCACCGCAATAGAGCGCCCGGCGCCCATCAGGTTGTGGCCGCGGTGTTGCAGCAATGCGTTCATGGGCACCACCAAAAAGCCGCCAAGGCCGCCCAGCAAAATCAAGAACGGTGCGGCCACCCAGACATTGGAGATAAAAATCAGCAGGATCACCAGCACCCCCATGGCCACGCCCAGCGGCATGACGCGGGTCGCAAATTCCAGACGCATCCGCAAGGAGGCCACCACCGCGCCTACCGCCGTTCCGACTGCGACAACGCCTACCAGCGATGAGGCCTGCGTCACCGAATACCCGAGCGCCATGGCGGCCCAGGCCAGCACGATGTAGCGCAAATTACCGCTCACGCCCCAAAACAGGGTCGTGGTCGCCAAGGAAATCTGCCCCAGCTTGTCGCCCCACAGCCGGGTGTTGCAGGACCAGAAATCAGGCAGCAAGCTGACGATGCGGTGCGGCAAAGGACGCATTTCCACGCCGGTGAGTGGAATGCGGGTGTTGAACCAGGCCGCCAGCAGATAGACAAAGATCAGTACGCTGATCGCCGCCTCGGGTGGCGTGTCAATGCCGGTGTCAATCACCGGAATGTCGAAGTTCAATAAATAGGGGGCAACTTGGGGCCCAACCAACTGTCCGCCCAGCAGCACGCCCAAAATAATCGAGGCGATCGTCAGGCCCTCAATCCAGCCGTTGGCTTTGACCAGTTGCGAGGCCGGCAGCAACTCCGTCAGGATGCCGTATTTGGCGGGTGAATAGGCGGCTGCGCCAAGGCCCACCACCGCATAGGCCATCAGCGGGTGGCTGCCAAACAGCATCATCAAGCAGCCCGCAATCTTGATGCCGTTGCTGAACAACATCACGCGTCCTTTGGGGAATGCATCGGCAAATGCCCCCACAAACGGCGCCAGCACGACATAAAAGAGTGCAAACATCGGCACCAGGGCCGCCTGCTGCCACTCCGGCGCTTGGGCGCTCCGCAGTAACTGCACCGCACCCACAAACAAGGCGTTGTCGGCCAGCGAGCTGAAAAACTGCGCTGCCATGATGGTGAAAAAACCGCGTTTCATCAATAAAGGTGCAAATCGCTACAGGGAAATGGCGGTGGTGTGAGGCGGGTCAGTCGGCAAAGTCCGAGGGTTATAGCACGCAGGCGCACCGTGAGGCGCCATATCCCTGGCCCCGGCGCGGCTACAGTTGCGCCATGCCACGCCCTATCCAAGCCACCATCCATACCCAGGCCCTGCGCCACAACCTGCAAACCGCCCGGGCCCGCGCTCCCGACGCCCGCGCCTGGGCGGTGGTCAAGGCCAACGCCTATGGCCACGGCATCGAGCGCGTCTTTGAGGGCCTGCGTGGCGCCGACGGCTTTGCCCTGCTGGACCTGGACGAGGCCCAGCGTCTGCGCACATTGGGCTGGCGTGGGCCCATTTTGCTGCTGGAAGGCGCTTTTGAGCTGCGCGATCTGGAATGGTGCTCGCGCTTGGACCTGTGGCACACGGTCCACAGCGAGGCGCAAATCGACATGCTCGCTGCCCACAAAACCAATGTGCCGCAGCGGGTGTTCCTGAAAATGAACAGCGGCATGAACCGACTGGGCTTCCGCCCCGAGCATTACCGTGCCGCTTGGACCCGCCTGAACGCCTTGCCCCAGGTGGACGAAATCTCGCTGATGACCCATTTCAGCGATGCCGATGGCGCGATCGGCGTGGCCCGGCAGTTGGCGGTCTTTGAGGCCGCCAGCACCGACCTGCCGGGCGAGCGTTGTATCAGCAACAGCGCGGCCACCCTGCGCCATGCGCAATGTGCCAACGACTGGGTGCGCATCGGCATCGCCCTGTACGGCAGCGCGCCGGACCACCCCGAACACCCCGCCGCCCACTGGGGTTTGCAGCCCACCATGAGCCTGCGTGCGCAGGTGATTGCCACGCAAGATCTGCAGCCGGGCGACACCGTGGGTTACGGGTCGGGCTTTGTCGCCGAGCGCACGATGCGCATCGGCGTGGTG
>Ga0114968_10000121_pt1 | contig 58626 bp, 59 predicted proteins | sample M_130807_EF_Meta_FD_87020 | JGI IMG/M metagenome (GOLD analysis project Ga0114968, IMG submission 87020) | Freshwater microbial communities from Lake Montjoie, Canada to study carbon cycling - M_130807_EF_MetaG | ecosystem: Environmental > Aquatic > Freshwater > Lake | place: Lake Montjoie... | reverse complement strand
CGTCGTAGACTACGACGTTGATAGGACGGGTGTGGAAGCGTGGTAACACGTTAAGCTTACCGTTACTAATAGCTCAATTGGCTTGATTTATGCACTGAAAAATTTTTTAGATACAAATTACAACGTTAAATTATTCGAATATCGCCAATATCTAGCAAAAGAATTAGTTTGATACATATAAAATTTTGTATTTAAATTTACCTTTAAAGTTTTTATTTAAGAACATAAATAATATTTCATTAAATGCATTTTATTAAAAAAAATATAATTAATGGTATCATAAGCGTTAGAACAGGATCTTCTCGTTTAGAAAATAAATGTTTGTTAGACTTGGGTGGTATTTCCGTATTGGAACATATAATTATTCGCTGTCAATTAAATAACATTAAACCTATTGTTTGTACCACAGAAGAAAAAAGAGATAATATAATTGTCAAAATATCAAAAAAGTTAAAAGTTTCATATTTTAGAGGTCCTAAAAAAAATAAAATATTAAGGTGGTATTATTGTTGTAAGAATTTTAATTTAAAATATTTTCACACAATAGACGCTGATGATCCTTTTTTTGATGGAAAGTCGATAAAAAGAAGTATGGAGTTGCTCCAAAATAAAAAATTAGACATTATTCTTCCGTCTAAAGTCTCTAGAGAAGGGGGCGCTAGCGAAGGTTATAGTCTTACTTTTCAAAGTTTAAAAAAAATTATTTTTGGAAAAAATAAAAAATTAACAGATCCTAATTATGATACTGAAATTCTAGAAGGTTTTATTAAAAATAAAAAAATAAAATTTTTATCATTAAAAGGATCCGCTTATGAAATTAAAGATGCAAGATTAACGCTTGATTATTATGAGGATTATAAATTGTTAAAAAAAATTGTTGAAAAATGTGGGAATTTTTCATCAAGACTATTTGTTAATAATTTTTTGAGAAAAAATAAAAATATATTAAAGATTAATGCAAAAAAATCTTATGATTGGAAGTTAAAACAAACATTATTTTTACAAAAAGTTAAATGAAAAGTAATTTTTTTTGGCGATTTCGAGGAAATGAGGTGGTTTATTTAAAAAAAATTTTAAATAGAGGCCTTAGACCTAAAAAAGAAAAAAACTTTAATCTGTTATTAGAAAAAAAATGGTGTGATTTGCATAAAATTAAATACTCCGTAACTGTTAACTCATGCACATCGGCTTTACACATTGCATTGTTAAGCTTATTTCTCAAAAAAGGTGATGAAGTTTTAGTTCCATCCTTAACTCCAGCAATGTGTGCGTATGCTATTATATATTCTGGATTAACGCCTGTATTTGTAGACTCAGATAAAAATACATTTTTAATGGATCCACAAGATCTTCAAAAAAAAATAACATCAAAAACAAAAGCTATAATTTTAGTCCATATGTATAGCGGTATATGTGATGGCGATATTTTTAAAAAAATAGCTAAAAAAAATAAACTAGTAATAATTGAAGATTGTGCCGAAGCTCTTGGGGCCAAAGATAGGAATGGGAACATCGTAGGGTCTATAGGAGACATAGCATGCTGGAGCTTTCAGTATGCAAAACATATTACTTGCGGTGATGGAGGTATTATTTCGACGCAAAATAAGAAATTAGCAGAAAATATTAGAAAATTTTCAAATTTAGGTTTTAAATTTTTAAAAGCAGACGCTGACAAAATAAGAGTAAGCAAGAATATTTTACAAAGTCCAAGAGCAAAAAGATTTTCTCTAGTTGGTTATAATTATAGAATGAATGAATTTAGCGCAGCAATAGTTTTGGCTCAATTAGAGAGATTAAATTTATTTTTAAAATTAAGAAGATATGTGGGTTTAAGAATGCTAAAATTAATCAATCAATCTAATTTTTTAACTGCTCAGCAAATTGATAAAAAATCTTACTCAACATTTTATACTTTACCGACAATTATTAACAATTCTAAAATTAGTTGGAAGAAATTTAGAGGAGTTTTTATGAGTTATGGCGGCGATAGTATTTATGCTGCATCTCAAGTATTACAAAATGAACCATCTATCCAAAACTCTGGTTTAGGAAAATGTTATAATAGTTGTTCTAAAAAATGTATTATAAATTGTCATGGAACGCCAGTAGCTAAGTATCTGCAAAAAAAATTATTAAATTTTTGTACAAACCAAGGTTCAATTGCAGAAGCAAAAAAACAAATAAATGCTTTAAAAAAAACTATAAAGTATTTTAATGAATAAGAAATTTGGTTTTTTACAAGGCAGATTATCTATTCCGCTGGAGAGTGACGTGTTGCAATATATGCCCGAAAATTGGGAAAGTGAATTTTCTTTAGCGAAGATATTAAATTTCGGTTTTATAGAATATTTTAATGATAGAGAAAAGAACTCTTTTAACCCATTAAGCTCCTATAATGGAGTAAAGAATTTAAAAAAAAAAAGTAATTTTTATGATTTTAAAAATTATAGCTTATGCGATGATTTTTTTATCAATAATAATATTTTAGCATTTAGAAATATAAAAAAATATTATAACGAAATGCTAGCAAAGCTTCGTTTGTTGAATATTCGTATATATATTTTGCCCTTATTTGAAGCAAGTTATCTTAAAAAAGATAATTATTTAAAATTTAAAGATGTCATTGTGCATATATCTAAAGAATTATCAAAAAATAAAATTTATTTAGCCATAGAGACAAATTTAGAAGATAAATTTTTTTTTAAACTATTAAAAGAGTGTAATACAAAAAATATTTATTTAGTATATGATACGGGCAATAGACTAAAAAAAAAAATAAATTCTTATAATGAAATTATTAATTTCGGAAAAAAAATTATTCATGTTCATATCAAGGACAAGGATTATAAAGGAAAGAATGTAGTTTTAGGTACGGGAAAAGTTAATTTTTTTAGAATTTTTAGGGCTTTGAAAAAAATTAATTATAAAAAAAACTTTTCTTTCGAAACAAATAGAGGAATGCATCCATTTATTACAATGAAAAATAACTTATCTTATATCTTCAAAATAATAAAAGATGCAAAATATAAAATTTAAAAAAATTTTATTTTTAGGCTTGGGAGGTGCCGGGCAACGTCATCTTAGGATTTTTTCTAAATATTTTGATAATAAAGATTTTGCTAAATATGCTTACAGATTTAAAAAAAAAACTCCATTTTTAGATAAAAACTTTAAACCAAATAATAAGAAATTAAACGAGGTATATAAATTAAAAATTTTAAAAAGTTTTCAGCAAGCAGTCTCTATTAATCCTGATATTATTTTTATTTCGACTCCGTCTAGTATTAGATATCTTCTTATAAAAAATTTTAAAGAAAAAAAACAAATTTTTTTCGTTGAAAAACCCCTTGCGATCTCTATTAAAGAATTAAATTTAATAAAAAGGCATGTTAAAAAATACAAGCAAAGAATAGCAACTTTATTCCAAAAAAGATTTCATCCACATAATATTTTAACATTAAAAAAAATTAAAGAAGGTTTTTTTGGAAAAATTTTATTTGTTAAATTTATTACAAAATCTTTTATGCCGCGCTGGCATACATATGAAAACTTTAGAAAATTGTATGCAGCCAAAAAAAATTTAGGTGGTGGAGTTGTTTTAACGGAATGTCATGAAATCGATTTGTGCCTACATTTTTTTGGCAAACCAATTAAATATAATATTTATTTAACCAAAAGACCAAAATATAAGCTTGATATTTATGACCAAGCCAAAATTTATTTAAAATATAAAAAATTTAATGTTTTAATTGAGCTCGATTTTTTAAATAAAAATACAGAAAGGTCATATCATATTTTTGGTACTAAAAATTTTGTTATTAGCGATCAAGTTACTAACATTTATAAATTTAAGAATTATCGAAAATTTTATAAATTAGACAATGACTATTTATTTATTAAACAATTGAAATATTTTATGTTATTGTCTAAAAATAGTAATTTTTCAGAAGCAAATACTAGTTCTGCAAAAACTATAATAAATTTAGCTAATTCAGTTTAATGAAAAAAATAGCAGGTTTGGTTACTGGAGCCGGTGGTTTTTTAGGATTAGAACATTGCAAATCTATTTTAGATTTAAATCAAATATTAGTTATGCTTGATATTAATATTTCTAAATTAAATAAGAATTATAAATTACTAAGATCTATTTACAGTCACGGCATTATATTGAAATTTAAATGTGATATTACAAATGAAAAAAGCGTAAAGAATGTGAAAAAAAAAGTGAGTAATTATTTTGTGAGAACAGTTATAAATAATGCAGCCATTGACTCAAAACCGAAAAATATAAAAAATAACAAAGCAAATTTATTATTAGGGTGGGATCAGGAACTTTCTGTAGGCTTAAAAGCCCCTTATATAATTATTGAATGCTTTAAAGATTCTATGATTAAGAATAAAGATGGTTGTATTATTAATATTGCCTCGGATCTTTCAATCATTGCTCCTAATCAAGAAATATATAAAGGTGTATACAAGAATTTTACAAAGCCATTAAGTTACTCTGTTATTAAGCACGGGATTATCGGATTAACAAAATATTACGCAGTAGAATTGGCAAAATTTAATATTACTTGTAATGCAATCTCTCCAGCAGGAGTTTATAATAATCATGAAAAGAAATTTATTAGCAATATTAAAAAATTAATTCCGATGAATAGAATGGCCAATAAGCATGATATCAAAAATACAATTGATTTTTTAATAAATAAAAAACAAAAATTTATAACCGGTCAGAATATTGTTATTGATGGAGGTAGAACAATTTTATGATTTCTATCAATAAAAAAAAAGTATTTATAATTGCAGAAATTGGTATTAATCATAATGGAAGTCTGGATGTAGCAAAAAAATTAATTATTTCTGCTAAGCAAGCGGGCGCTGATGCTGTTAAATTGCAAAAAAGAGATATAAATTTAGTTTATTCAAAAGAAGATTTGGAAACGCCAAGAGAAAGTCCATGGGGAACAACTACCCGTCAACAAAAAGAAGGATTAGAGTTTTCTAAGAAAGATTATGAGGAGCTTTACGAATTTTCTAAAAAACAAAATATAGATTTTTTTGCTTCAGCATGGGATTTGAATAGTCTTGATTTTTTAAAAAATTTTAATTTTAAATACAATAAGATTGCTTCCGCAATGATAGTTGATAAATTTTTTTTAAAAGAAATTGCAAAACAAAAGAAATATACATTTATCAGCACTGGAATGTGCAGTTATAAAGATATTGATATCGCAGTAGAGATATTCAAAAATCAGAATTGTGATTTTGAATTAATGCATTGTATTTCTGCTTATCCATTTGAATCTGAATATGCGAGCTTAAATTTAATAAATGATATGAAAAAAAAATATAACTGCAATGTTGGCTATAGTGGTCATGAAAAAAGTGGATTAGCTGTAACTTACGCTGCAGTTGCTTTAGGAGCGTCCTCAATCGAAAGACATATAACTTTAGATAGAACTATGTATGGAAGTGATCAGGCCGCATCTCTAACCCCACTAGGATTCGCTGAAATGATAGGGGGTATTAGAATTATTGAACAGGCAATTAATGGACATCAAGATAAATTTATGCTCGATATTGAAAAACCCGTTGCTAAAAAGCTAAGATCACATATAAAACTATAATTATGGAAAACTTAAAAATCTATACCACAGATAATAAAGTAGTTCACAAATCCAAAGGGGAAGATATTAATGAAAAATTAGGAAAAATACTTGGAAAAAAATTCATAGATTACAGAAAAAAATGGGATGAAGTTAATAAATTAAACTTAGTTACAGACTTTCCTATGTTTTTGCATTTAGACCTACAACAGGTTTGTAATTATGCCTGTCCTCATTGCAATATCTCTGACCATAAATTGTTATTAGAGCAGTTTGATGGGAAAATAAGCTTAGAAATGAACTTTGAGAAATATAAAAAGATTGTTGATGAGGGTTCCAGTTACAATTGTCCATCAATTGAACCTCAAGGCACTAACGAACCTTTGCTTATTAAAGATTTTGAAAAATACATAAAATACGCTCATGATAAAAATTTTATTGATATCATGATTAATAGTAACGGCTCCCCTTTAACAAAAAAGAGAAGCCAAAAAATATTAGATTCCGGTTTAACTAGATTAAGATTTAGTTTGGATGCAGCAAGCGCAGAAAGCTATAAAAAAATAAGAGTTGGTAGCATTCCATATGCAAGAGTAGTAAAAAATATAGAAACTTTTTTAGAATTAAAAGAAAAAGGAGGCTATAAATTACCAGTCACAGGTGTAAATATGGTTGTAATGAAGTCCAATCAGCACGAAAAAAAAGCCTTTCAAGATTTTTGGATTGATAAAGTTGATATGGTAACTTTCCAACAGTTTACCCCCCCCAATTATAAAAAAGATTATTCTAATTTTTATGCAGACGAAGTCGATTTAGAGAAGAAAGAAAGCGAAAAGTATGTCCCTCAAAAATTTAGATGCCCTCAACCCTTTCAAAGAGTTGTAATTAGAAATGATAATATTACCGCTTGCTGCAATTCATTTAGCAATAGATTAAAATTGGGAGATCTTAAAGACGGGGTGTACAAAGCTTGGAATAGTAAATTTGCAAACGATTTAAGAGAATTGCATAGATGCGGAAAATACTACGAGAATCCAACTTGCAAAATATGCGTAGAGAATACTTCTGTTAATTAAGTTTAAGAGCTTTTTTTTAATAAAAATCAATTCTATCGTTTTTAAATAAAATTTTTTTTATTAATTTATTTTCTAATTCGAAATCATGGGCTGTATTTTCATGATCTTCAATTTTTGGTGTATAATAATAATATTGCATATTATTTTTATTTTTATTTAAATCAAATCCAAAAAAAGCAGATTTTATTTTTAATATATTTATGATTGACAGGATAATTAATCCAATACTTAATTTAGATCCATACTTATAAAAATAAAACTTTTTAAAAAAATTATACTTAGAAATAACATGAAATCTCAATATATTATTTAATTTGTTATCAAATAGTAAAACTTTATTACTATTATCTACAAATTTAAAAATATTTTTATTTATAATTTCAAAATCCTTTTCCACTATCACAATTATAATTTTATTTTTTTGTTTTAGTATAAATAACGGATCTTTATTTTCTTTTATTAACTCTTCACGACATTGATCCGTGAAAATTAAAAAGTTGCAAGCTATAATATTTGTATTTTTTCCTACAAACTCTTCGTATTTGCTAGTCGGGGCGGCATTAAACCTTAATACTAAATCAAAATTATCTATGAAGTTTCCGCTTTTATTATTTAAAATTCTTTGAGCGCTACCCACAATAGCAATATTTTTTGAGTCTAAATATATTTTAATTTCATTTAAAAATTTTTTAAACTCAGTGTAATTATGTATAAAATTTTTAATTTTATTAATTATCATTTATTTAATTATTTTTTTAAATTAACTTGTTGTTATATAAAAAAATGTTAATGTTTAATATGTTAATCGTCAGATTAAAAAAAGTTTTATTAAAATTTATTAATTGTTTCTTATTTTTTTTTAATAGTGATTTTCGAAAATTACTTTCTTTGATACCAGCAAAAATAAATAATAACACCGATATTAATAAAGGCTTAATACTTTTTGATAACTTTGAGTCATTTCAAAATACTTGTTTTCGGTTAATTTACTTACCTATTTTTTCCTTTTTTTTTAAGTCAAAACTTAAATATTTTAATTTAAATTATAGTCCGATTTATAGAAAACTTTACGATAGCGTTAATGCAGAAAAAATTTTTGTTTATTTAAATCGAGATCAAAAAAAAGAAAAAAAAATTTTATTTGAGACTATAATAAAAAAAAGTAAGAAAAAAAAAGATATATTAAATATTACCGTTGACAATGTTAATATAGGACTAGATATATACGAATCGTATCTTATTAGATTTCATCAAGCATCTATCTTTCGTATTAGTCAAAATAAGAATTTATATGAAATTATAAACGCTTCTTTGACTAATTATATTTTTTGGAAAGATTTTATTAAAAAAAATAATGTTGTAGCAGTTCTTCTAAGTCATAGATGCTATATAGAAACTAATATTTTAAATCGATTAGCTATTAAAAACAGCATTCCCGTTTTTACTTTGTCAGGTGATGGTTTTGGAATAAATCGTTGGCATACATTAAAGCTAGAATTGTTTGATTATTATCCCAAAATATTTAAAGAATTAAATGATAAAGAAAGAATTAAAGGACTAAATTTTGCAAAAAAAAAATTACAAAAAAGATTAGACGGCGAAATAGGGGTAGATATGAATTATTCTACTAAGTCTGCTTTTAGCAACAATAAGACTTTAGATAATAATTTATTATTTGATAAAAATAAGATTAATATTCTAATTTGTACGCATTGTTTTTATGATAATCCCCATGCCTATGGTAAAATTTTTTTCTGTGATTTTTATGAATGGTTGTTATTTTTAGCAAAAATATCGCACCAGACAGATTATAATTGGTTTATAAAACCACACCCAGATTATTTACCCGGAACTTTAGAAAATATAAAAAGAATACTGCCGTATTTTAAAAATATTAAATTAATTGATCCACTAACCTCTTTCAATCAACTTAAAGATAAAATTGATAAAATTATAACAGTTTATGGTTCGGTGGGACATGAATTGCCTTTATTAGGATTTGAGGTTATTAATTGCGCAGTTCAGAATCCTCACAAAGCCTATAAATTTTGCTTTACACCGAGAAATTTATTATCTTTAAAAAAAAAACTATTAAATCTAAAGAAAAAGAATCGCTCGGTTAATAATAGTAAAATTTATGAATTTTATTATATGCACTATCATTTTTTTAAATACAACTTGATAAACATTCATTTTTTTAAAGAAAATCATCTTTTTAGTTTAAAAATATTTATAAATTTAATAAATAAAAAAAATTATATAAAAAAAGTTCGTAGTAGAATTTTAAAATTCTTAAAATTTAAAGAGATTATGACCGTAAATTCAAGAAAACTATCAATATTAAAAAAAGTGTCTTATTATCATTAAAAAAAAATATAAATAATCTAATTATCAATTAAAATAAATAATAATGAAAATTACGAACCCAGTTTATTTTGAATTACTAAAATATAAATTAATATCCAATAATTTAAAAGTTCTTAGCCAAACCACAAGAGATAAAAAAATAAAAGTTTTGCAAGATACACTTAAAATTCCAGGGGGGGGGTTATTTTTTAGCAAAATTTTTGAAAAGTCATAACTATTATAGAGACATAAACCCAACAGATATTAAAGTTAAAAAAAAAAAAATTTTTTCTTTAACACCAACATTAAAAGAAAAAATTGTTACAGAACAATTAGATGATGATAAAAGAAGATATAATTTTTTAAAAAAGTTATTATTTAATAAAAAAATTTTAGATTTTGGTTGTGGGTGGGGTAGATTTTTATCTTTAATAAAGAACTCCAAACATATTTATGGGATTGAAAAGAGAGAAATTTGCATTAGGCATATTAAAAAATTTAACAAAAAAATCATTATATCAAATAATTTAGAGAATTATAATAATTTAAAATTCGATATTATAACAATGTTTCATGTCTTGGAACATATTCCTGAACAAACAAAAATTTTAAAAAATTTAAGATCTAGATTGCATAAAAATGGAAAATTAATTATTGAAGTACCAAGTGCTCATGATTTTTTATTAAAATTTATAGAGTTGCCTGAATTTAAGTCTTTTACATTTTGGAGTGAACATTTAATTCTTCATACTGAGCAAACTCTTTTAAAATTTTTAAAAGGAGCAGGTTTTAATAATGTTAAGATAGTGCATTTTCAAAGATATTCTTTTTTAAATCACCTAGGATGGTTTATGAATAAAAAGCCGGGAGGGCATAATTTTTTTAGTAAATTGTATGATCGAAAGATTGACAATGAATATAAAAATTATCTTATTCGTAATAAATATTCAGATACACTTATAGCTATTGCAAGTTAACTTTTTTTAATAAGTTTTTTTATTCATGAGAACTATTTTTTTAGATACAGAATATTTATCTTTGAGTAAAAAATATTCTGAGTTTAAATTTTTAATTAAATATAAAAATAGATTGTATCCTGAAATTATTCAGATAGGAGCTTATAAATTTGAAAATATATTTACTAAAAATAAAACTAAAAAACTTAATCTATATTTTAAAATTCAACAATTTTTACCAAAAAGGATATCTAAATTAACAGGCATTAATCAGAATTTATTAAATCTAAAAGGTAGATCATTTAAAGACAATATACAGCTATTGCTAAAATTTTTAAAAGATAGTGATATAATTTTCGTTAACGGTGAAGATCTAAAACTAATAAAATTAAATATGGCTTTTAATAAAATTAAAAGATTTAATAAAAAGTTTTATTTTGTTAATTTAAGAAATTTAACGGGAAACCTCGATACAAAAAAATTGCTAAAATTTCATGATATTAAAAATATTAAATTACATGACGCTTTGAATGATTGTTTGATTTTATCTAAATTTTTAAAGAAATTTATAAATATAAATGGACAAAATAAATTTTTAAATATAATTAAAAATAGTAAAAAAATTATTAAATTTTAGTTAAATATGTTAATTTAAGTTAGTTAATTAATATATTGATTTTTCAAACCATCTAGTGTGGATATTAGCAATTATAATAAAGAGATAATAAATATTTTTAATATTTATTCTTTAATTTATATAGTTTTAGGATAATTAAACATATAATCAACTATTAGCAATATTAAGAAAATAATTTAATCGTGGTAACTTCAAAAAATTTCTTAAAGATAAAGTTAAGTAAGCTAAATTCAGAAATCCTGTATAAATAGTTATGATTAATTTAAAAAACGCTTTTAGAATTTCACAAGAAAAAAATATAGAACTTTATAAAAGCTATATTAATCCTGGCCTTTCCAAAGCATATAGTATTTTGGGTTATAATAATTTTGAAATAGTAAAAGCAAGTGGCTCGTGGTTAAAACTTAAAAATAAAAAAAAAATTTTAGATTTAACTTCTTCATTAGGAGTTGTTAATTTAGGCCATAATAATAAAGATATTATTACAGCCGAGAATTTTTTCTCTAGTAAAAATTATATAGATTGTCAAAAATTTGGAGTTAATAAACTTCAATCTGTTTTAGCACATAATTTAAAAACTATTTTAAATAACAATCTTTCAGTGTCATTTTTTGGAACTTCTGGTGCCGAAGCCAATGAAGCAGGTTTAAAACTTGCAATGGCTTATTACAAAGGAAAAAGAAAAAAATTTATAACTTTTAGTAACTCATATCATGGTAAAACACTAAATTCTCTAGCATTAACAAATATCCAAGATTTTCAAGATAGTTTTGTGCTTGGATTGGCTAAAAAAAATATAATTAATTTAAAATTTAATGATGTTGCTTTATTAGAAAAAACGATTGTTAAAGGTCACATTGATATTAATGCAATTGTAATAGAACCTATACAAGGACAAACAATGGAGGTTGCTTCTATTTCTTTTATGAAAAAAATTGATGAATTGTGCAGAAAATATAAAATACTTTTATTTATTGATGAAATTAAATGTGGATTATCAAGAGCAAGAGAAATTTTTTATTATAAAAACTTCGGCGTCAAAGCAGATATCCTAACCATCTCGAAATCCTTAGGTGGAGGAAAAAATGCTATTAGTGCAATGATTTGCGATGATAAAATTTTTAAAAAAGCATACGGCTCAATTAATAGAAGCAATATACACACTACAACTTTTTTTGGAATGGGTAAAAGTTGCGCAACTGCAATTAAAACTTTAGAGATTTTATCTGAAAAAAAATTTCAGAATAAATTAAATTTAAAATCTATATTTATTAAAAAAAAATTTTACTTACTAAAAGAAAAATATCCAAATTTTTTAAAAAATATTAAAGGTGACGGACTTTTTCTTGGAATAGAATTAAATTTGAATAATTTTATTCCCCTTCAGTTAAAAATTAACATTAGTAATTCTGTAAACTCAATAATAATGGCATCTATAATTAGATATTTGCTGGAAAAATATCAATTATTATTACATTTTGAAAAAACTAATCCATCAATTATAAAATTTATGCCTTGCTTAGATATAAGTAAAAAAGAAATTAATTTCTTTTTTAAAAATTTTGATCATTTCCTCCAGTCGTCTAAGCAAAAAATTTTTTTAAACTTTATTTATAATAATATTAAAAATATTAATGAACTTTTTTAGCTTTACTAATTACTAAATTTTAATTTAAAAATATTTAAAAATAGTCAAAACTTTATCTTCTTCTCATTAATATCAAATATACACTTTTAAAATTATTTTTTAATTTTTCATTTATATATTTTAAAGAAAAAAGTATTCCAAGAATATATACAGAGTGTAAATATATACTGTAAATTGTCATAAATCTTGAAAATGGTGTAAGAAAAAAACAATAAAATAAATACAAGAAAATTAAAGATAAAAACAAAATAATGTTATAACTTTTGTAAAGTTTATGTGAATTGCCAATCCCGATACAAAAAATACAAAAACTAATAAAAAGAATAAATTTATTTTTTTCTTGAAAATTACTAATTGTAAATAAAATTGGAAAACTTGTAAAAAAATTATTACTAATATCTGTAATAAAGAAAATTTTATTTTCTAAAATGACGTTAAAAATACTTGGAGATATTGTTTTTATAGGTTCGCCAGTGTTAATATTTATTATTGGTTTAGGATATTTATTAGTAAAACCTGCTAAATGATCTGAAAGTGTGGAAAAAGTATAAAATCTAGGAAGTCCATGGCCACCATAAGTAATTTTAGTCTCAATGGGGAGTTTTAATATTTTTTTAAAATTATTTGCTTCTATTATTTCAAAAGAATTTGAATTATTCATCATTAAGTATGTAATAAATTTTTGGTTAATATTCTTTTGATTAAATATATACTGACCTGGAAAATAATTAATCGTTGTAAAATATGATGTAATAATTAATATAATACAGATAAAACAATAAAAAATTTTTTGAAAATTAACAATTCTTTTTAAAAAAATAAAATAAAATAATTCGGTTAAATGTAATACTATTATTGCTATTAAAATTTTTGTACTAATAATTGAAGATAAAATAATTAATAATAATGAAATAAATTTAGAAAAATATTTCTTTTCATAATAAATATTTAAAAAAATATATAAACTAAAAATTACCATTTCAAAAAAATGAGGAAAATCTAATGTTGTGATGGAGATTAGATAATTATACGGATCAGCTAATAAAACCGTTAGAATAATAATAAAGATTGGTTTTATTTTTTTTATAAACAATAAAGATAGCAACATTAAAAAGAAAAATAAATTTTGAAAAGCAACAACATTACAAGCATCATATTTACCAGTAATCTTCATTAAAACCCCCGAGATAAATGGATAGCCCGGTAGTCTTATTGCGTCTTTAAAAAATTGTACACTTGAAAATTCATAAAGATTTTTTTTTTCCATATTAGGTTTTATAAATTTTTCTTTTGTTTCTAAATTGAAAAACAATAAATCACCTTCAAAATTATTTGCAATTAATTTATTATTAAGAAATATAACATTCTGCGTATAAAAAAATAAATCATAAAAAATTAATTTTTTATCAATATCAAAACGATTTTTTGCATTAACACTAATTTCTTTTGCTTCCAATAGGTTATTTAATTTTGCAATTTTTCCATTATAAAAAAAATAAATAAAATCATTTTCGAATTTTTTTATTTCTTTAATTTTATAACCTTTCTTTTCGTACTCTAAAAATATATCCTGTATTAATGGTAAATTAGCATTTTTTAATTTTAAAATTTCTATATCTATACTACTTTCAAGATTAAAAGGTTCAGTACTTAGAGTTATCTCATTTACTAAAATATTTTTTTCAATATTAAATATTTTAATTTTGTTATAAAAGTCATAAATAAATAATAAATCTTCTTCCAATAAAAAAAAATTTATAGGAATATTATAATCATAAATAGTTTTATTTGAATTAATATTTATTATTTTTCCATTTATAGTAGATATATAAATTTGATTATTGCTAATTTGCAAATTTGTTATTTCACTATTAGAAAAATATATTTTTTTATATTTTTTAAATCTATATTTAAAGATAAAAATAAATTATTTTTAGTATCAGTAAAATAAAAATCTTTATTAGCGGTAAATATTTTTTTTACATTGAGATTAGAATCGATTATTTTATAATTATTATTTTTATCAATTTCATAAATTTTATTATTTTTTGAATAAAAAATTCGATCATTAAAACTTATTAATAGTTGATTAGATTGTTCATTGTAATAAGTTAAGTTCGGGTCTAATCCATTTTTTTTATTAAACATAGATTTTGCTATTTCTGTATATCCATCAGAATCTTGTCTTGAACATGAAGAGATTGGAGTATAGAAAATAAAACTCTTGAATAAAAATGTTGCTGCAAATATAGTAAATAATATTTTTACATTTGTGATTTTTTTTCTATTAAATAATAAAAAAATTATTAAAATAATGTAAAATATAATTAAAGGGATAGGATGTCCAAATTGATCTGGAAAATATAAACTCGCACCGATATATTTTTTATATAAAATTTTAAGATTTTCATACTCAATATTCATAATTATTAATATACTGCTACAATTAATCTTTTAATCATGTGATTCTATAAAAACATTAATAAAAATTTATAAATGAAATTATTCGCATTAATTTTAACACATAATTGTGAGCATATTGTTCAAAAAGCAATAGATAAAGTATTGAAAAGTAGATTTGATAAAATAATCTGTTCAGATGATGGATCTATAGATAAAACAGAAATAGTTGTTAGAGAAAATAATATAGAATTTTTTAAGATTGAACATTCTGGTTATGGTGCAAATTTATTTAATGGGCTTAAAATAGCTTTTGAAATGGGCGCGACCCATGTCGTAGAAATACATGGTGACGGCCAATATGATAGCAGTATTGATGATGTCATTTTCCTATTAAATAAAAAGGCAGATTTAATATTAGGTAATAGATTTTTTAAATTCACAGCGCCACTATTAGTTCATGCTATGCCATTTCATATTTATATTGGAAATTTATTTTTTTCATTTATTGCCAGAGTAGGCTTAAATTTAAATAATCGAGATTTATTTTCTGGTTTTCGCGTTTATAACCTAAATTTTTTTAATATTATAAAGAAGCGTAACTTATCTAATGGATATCAGTTTAGTTTTGAAATAATTGCATTAGCAAAATTTTATAATCTTAACATTGTGTCTATAGATACCGTTTGTGATTATAAGGGAGAGAGAAAAACCGCACCCATTTCTTATGTTTTTAAGGGCTTTATTAATGTAATTTTAACTGTAATACTTTATAGGTTAGCAAAAAAAAATTTTTATTTTAGTATTTTTAAAAATGATAAAAAATAAAATAAAAAATTTTAACACATTTCGCTTTTTTACTTATAAATGGAAGAAAGTTCCAAGCTGGGGAGTTGAAACTGCTGAACAATATAAAAAGTGGTATTTAAAAAGATACGGTTTTAAAAATAATAAAATATTTAAAACCTTTTTAAAAAATAAAAAATTAATTCTGGATGCAGGTTGTGGTCTTGCTCGAGATTCTTTTTATTTTTCAAAATTAAATAAAAAAGCAGAAGTTTTTGGTATTGATCAAAGTAAATTCGTAATAAATCATAACAAAAAAAATATATTAGTTAACAAGAACCTGAGTTTTTATCAAAGAGATATTACTAAAAAATTAAATTTTAAAAAAAAATTTAATTTTATCTCATGTGATCAAGTTATTCATCATACACCCAATATAGTAAAAACTATTAAAAATCTTCTTGCAAATCTTGATAAAGGTGGAACCCTGTTCTTTTTTGTATGTAAAAAAAAAAATTACTTTAGAGATTTAATCGATGATCATATTATGGATTCTTTCAAAAATAAGTCACCAGATAAATTATGGAAATTTGCAGAAATAGTTACTCAATTTGGTAAAGCGATTTACAATTTAAAGATTAAAAAAATTAGTGCTAAGAATAAGATTTACAAAAACTTACAAGAAATTGTCCATTATCATTTATTTAGATGTTGGTATAATCCTAAAATTCCTTTCAAATTATCAGTTAGCTCTAATTACGATTGGTTTTCAAATAACCCGAGATATAGTTTAAGTGAAATTAGATTTATTCTTAGTAAATTAAAAAAAGAATATAAAACTTTAAAGGTTCAGAGAATTTATTCAGATGATGCATCTATCTCGGTAAAATTATTGCTTAAATAAATTAAATATTTTTGATCTAAACTTTATAATTAAATAACGAATAACTTATGTGTAGCATTTCAGGAATAATTGAAGGAACAGAAAAAAAAATAAATTCTATGATAGAAATTCAAAAACATAGAGCTCCTGATGACAGCGGTTATTACATAGATAGAAATATTGTTTTAGGTATGGGCAGGTTAAAAATTATTGATTTATATTCTGATAATCTATGTCCGCGCATTGAAGACGATTTAGTCCTAAGTTTTAATGGTGAAATTTATAATTATATGGAAATTAAAGATAAATTAAAATTAAAATATAGCTTCCAAACCACTTCAGACACAGAAGTTCTTATTAAGTCTTGGAAAGAATATGGAGCAAAAGCCCTTGAGCTATTTAACGGTATGTTTGCGTTTGCTATTTATGATAAAAAAAAAGAAAAGGTGTATTTAGCAAGAGATATAGCTGGCGAAAAACCATTGTATTATTATTACGATTCAAAGAATTTTATATTTTCGTCTGAGGCAAAAGCTATTCATGCAGTTAAAAAACTTAAATATAAAAAATCAGAATTTTATCAAAATTTTCAACATTGTTTAGGCGAGACATTATTTGATAACCTTTATGAGCTTCCTGCTGCTCACTATCTTGAATATTGTATTAAAACAAAGAAAATTAAAATTTTAGAATACTGGCAGTTTAAAAAAAAAAAGATAAATTTAAAAACAGCAGAAGAAGAACTCGAATCGTTGCTTAAGGATTCAATGAAACTTCGCTTAAGAAGTGATGTTAAAGTTGGTTTATACTTGTCAGAGGGGGTGGACTCTAATTTACTATCTACTTTTTATGACTTTGATAATAAATTTTATTTTGATGACATCAAAAATTGGAAAAAAGATTTTTATAAAAATATTAAAAAAATTACTCATCATTTAGATTTTCCAGTGGGTTCACTTTCTTCATACCCATTGTGGAAGTTGGCTGAAAAAGCATCTAAGCGGGTAAAGGTTGTTGTTTCAGGAGAGGGGGCGGATGAAATATTCGGTGGGTATGTAAGATATTTGCCAATTAGTTTGCAATGGGAATTAGAAAAAGAATTTCCATCTTATAAATATTTTTTTTCAAAAAATTATAAAAATTATTTATATAGTTATTCCAAAATAACCTCAAGAAGTCAAGACGGAGCATCTTTTGTTTTGAATAAAATTAAAAAATATTTTGAAATGTTCGATGATCCAATATCTGCAATGGGGTTTGTTGATTTTAAAATTGTTATGCCAAGTTTGTTGCAAATGGGAGATAGAATGTCTAGCGCTTTTGGTCTTGAAAATAGATGTCCTTATTTAGATAAAAGAATTATTGAATTTGGTTTTAGTTTGCCTCACAATCTAAAAATAAAACATTTAACAGAAAAAATTATGATTAGAAAATTAGCTTTAAAAAGAGGTCTAAAAAAACCCTTACTAGTGGAGAAAAAAGGTTTAACGATAAAGTTTAATCAGTGGTTTCGCAGAAAAGATTGGGATAGAAGATTTTATGTTAATCTTTTGGATAAAAATTGGAGAAATATTTATTTATGAGTAAAACGGTTCTTGTAACGGGGTCCTCAGGATTTATTGGCCCTCATATAGTAGAAAAATGTTTAGATCAGGGATGGCTAGTTAAGTGTGTAGATTTGATTTTACCAGAAAGAGAAGTGTCTCATCGTAATAAAAAAAATATAATTTTTTTAAAAAAAGATGTTAGAGATTTAGATTTTAATGACCTTAAAGAAGTTGATTATATTGCCCACATGGCTTTTGTCACAAACATTCCAAATTCTGTTTTAAAGCCAATTGAGACTACCAAAGATAACATTGATATGACTGCAATATTATTAAAAAAAGCAACTGAGGGTAAAATAAAAAAATTTATATTTCCATCTACTGCCTCTTTGTATGGAAATAATCAAATACCATGGATAGAGGATATGAAAGCAGATCCTATAGAGCCTTATAGTTGGCAAAAGTTATCATGTGAGTATTTGTGCAAAATGTGGACTATAAGATATAGTTTACCAACAACTGTTCTGAGATTATTTCAGGTTTTTGGAGAGAATCCCAGAAAGGATTCAGCTTTATACGCTTTTATTAATGCAAAAAAGAATAAAACTCCAATAACATTAACAGAAACAACAGCGCAATCAGCATTTAAAACTGGCAGAAGAGATTTTATTTATGTAAAAGATGTTGCGAGTGCATTTGTAAGTGCCATGATTTCTAAAAAAACAGGCAAAGGAGAGACGTTAAATATTGGCACGGGCGTGATGACAACTATGGAAAATATAGCAAAGGCTATAGGCGGAGAAGTAAAATTTATACCTAAAAGATCATTTGAAGTTGATGCTCATCAAGCGGACATGAAAAAATGTTATAAATATTTAAACTGGAAACATACAGTTGAGGTTAAATCTTGGTTAAAAGAATATTGTAAAATTTAGAAAATATAATGAAAAAATTAGCAACTATAAAAAATAGATACTGTAGAATGTGTTACTCTACATCTTTTGTAGATGTTATAAACTTAGGTTTGCATCCATTAGTAAATAGTCTTGTAAGCAAAAAAAATATAGAAAAAAAAGATCCTGTTTTTCCAATTAAAGTTAAGCAGTGCTCAAAATGCAAATTAGTGCAATTAACAGAAATTATAGACGCAAACGAAATATATAAAAACGTTGATTATTTATATTTTTCATCTGATATGCCTGGTCTAGATAAATATTTTGAGCCATATGCGAACGATATAAAAAAAAGATTCCTAAAAAAAAATGATTTTGTTGTTGAGATTGGTTGTAATGATGGAATTATGCTTAACTTTTTTAAAAATAACTATAGAATTCTCGGAGTTGATCCGGCGACAAATGTTATTTTAAGAACTTTAAAAAAAGGCATACCTTCTGTCCCTCTATTTTTTTCTGAAAATTTGGCTATAAAAGTTTTAAAAGAATGGGGACCAGCAAAAGTTATTTATGGAAATAATTGTATAGCTCATCTCAACGATTTAAGAGATTTGATAAAAGGAATTTATAAATTATTATCTAATGACGGAGTTTTTATTTTAGAATGTAACTATTGGGGAGGAATGGTCAAAAATACAAATTATTCTTTAATATACCATGACCACTATTCTTATTTTTCATTAAAAACTTGGATTTCTTTTGCAAAGGAATTTAAATTAAAGGTATTCGATGCTCTAGTAACTCCAGCTCAAGGAGGAAGTCTAAGAATTTTTATATCAAAAAATAATAGAATAATTACAAAAAGATTAAATGATCTGTTAACAGAAGAAAAAATAACAAATCTTAACTCCTTTCAAACTTCAAAAAAATACAAACAAGATGTTTTAAATACAACTAAACAATTAAGAAATTTGGTTATTAATTTAAAAAATAAAGGCAATGTCATTTGTGGATATGGGGCCGCAGCTAAAGGTATGACTATATTGAAATGTTCCAACATTGGTTCTGAACTAAAGTATTTTGTTGATGACTCTCCTATAAAACAAGGTTTATATTCTCCTGTAGATCATGTTCCAATAATTTCTAGGAAAGCAGCTAATAATAAACTACCAGATTATTTCATAATTTTAGCTCCTAATTATAGTAAAGAAATTATTTCAAAAGAGAAAAAATTTATTGAAAAGGGAGGGAAATTTATTATTCCTAAAAATGGAGTAGAAGTTTTTCCTAATTTAAAGGAATAATTCTTTGCAGAAATATTTAATTCAATAAATTATTCTACAAATAAAATTTAATTTAACTCTGACTAAAGTTTTAAAAAAATTCTTTAGTTCTTTAAAATTACATTTAATAATTTTTATACCATTTTACAAATTTCTTAATTCCCAAAGTTATACTTGTGCCGATTTTATAATCTTTTTTAATAAATTTCTTTAAAAGTAAATTGTTAGACAGAGTATCTTTAACATCTAAAATATTTTTTTTTTTGAACTTTTTTTTAAATTTTATATTAGCAATTTTTTCAATAATTTTTAAAAATTTAATTAATTTAACTTTTTTACTATTAGAAATATTTATTAATTGAAACGGTATTTTTTTTTTGGAGGGTTTTTTTAATAGTAAACTTAAATACTGGACAACATCTTCTACGTACGTAAAATCTCTACTCATATTACCGTAATTATATATTTCAATTGGCTTCTTTTCTTTATGGAGTTCTAAAAATTTATATGGAGTCATGTCAGGTCTTCCATAAGGACCATATACAGAAAAAAATCTTACAGCTGTTAACGGAATTTTATGAATATGCGCGTATGTATGACTAAGATGCTCGCACGATAGTTTAGTTGCTGCATATACTGATAGAGGGGTATTGCAATTTAATGTTTCTATAAAAGGTATTTTTTTATTATTTCCATAAACTGAAGAAGAGGAGGCTATAATAGTGTGCTTTGGTTTTATATTTTTGCAAATTTCTAATATATTAAAAGTACCTAAAATATTTGAATTAATAAATGCTCTTGGATTATTTAAGCTATATCTCACGCCCGCTTGACCCGCTAAGTGTATAATGTACTCAGGTTTAAATTTTGTTACTATTTCGTTTAATTTTTTAAAATTTAATAAATCAATTTTGACAAATTCGAAATTTTTAATTTTTTTTAAATTAGAAAGTCTTTTTTTTTTCAATTTTATATCATAATATTTATTTAAATTATCAATCCCTAAAACCATATTTTTTTTTAAGAAAAATTTTGATGAATGGTAACCAATAAATCCAGCAGCACCGGTGATTAGAATTTTCTTTTTCATTTATGATTAAGATTATATGTCATTTATTATATGCAATTTTTATCATAATGTGTAAATTGTTATTATAATACTTATATTTATTAAATTATGACGATTTTCTTAAATTGTCTTAGCAGAAATCTTTTTTAAAATTTATTTAATAAAAATATTAATCAACTTTTTTAGCTTTGGGTAATTCCAAGCCTAGATGACTGTAATGAAGTAATCTTACCTGATGGACTATACTTGGAAAGTATTTTTTTAAAGTCACTAACTTTCGGGTACATTTTAAAAAAATTAGTTTTTTTTATAGAAGAATCTTTTGCTAAATATATTCTTCCATTCATTTTAATTATAATCTTATCAAGTTTATCAAATAATTTTATGACATTAATTTCATTTTTAAAATCTAGTGCAAATGAGTATCCTTTAATAGGGAAAGACAAATAATTAGAATTGCAACGTCCCATCATTTTTACTACCGTTAAATATGGTCTAAATTTACTTTTTTTGATTACGTTAATTATTCTTTTGAGATTACTTTCAGAATTAATCTCAGGAATTACAAATTGATATTGATAAAAACCTTTGTTCCCATATAATTTATTCCAGTTAATAAACTTATCTAATGGAAAAAAAAAATTTTTATAATAAACTAGTTTTGAATTACTTTTATTAAGTAAGAAATAAAAAAAATTAAATATCTTTATTGTAAATTTGTTTAAAAAAAAACTCGGCAAACACAACTTTAATGGTTTTTGATCTTTGATGTCAGCTATAAATTTATCTGTATGATTAGCTATTGTGATTAGAAATTTATCTTTTTTTGAGAAAAAATCATACCAACCAACAAGATAGTCAGATTTATTATGCTTTTTAAATATTATAAGCATTTGTTTTAAAGATTTACATTTAACCGTTTTGGTTAGTAAAAAAAGAGATTTTGTTCTTCTTAATGAAATCGTTACAGAAGTAATAACCCCTGACAGCCCAAGTCCTCCGCAAGTTAACTTAAAAAGTTCAGAATTTTTTATTTTTGAACAATTTAGAACACCCATTTTTGCAGTTAGGATTGTAAATTCTTTTATATGCTCTGAAAAACATCCAGAATTAAAGTGATTTTTACCATGAACGTCATTAGCAATTGCTCCACCAATTGTCACATTTTTTGCGCCTGGTATTACACTTAATATCCAATTATTTTTTATAGTTACCTCTAACAATTCTCCTATGGATATACCTGGTTCAGTTTTAACAATTCCTTTTTTTTTATCAAAAAAAAGAATTTTTTTTTTTTTTGTAAATGAAATAATATTTTTATTTAATGAAGTGTCACCATAACTGTTTCCGTTACCTCTAGTTATAAAATCATGAGCTTTATTAAAATTTTCTTTGCTAAAAAAGAAATTTTCAGTTTCGATAAATTTATTTCTGCCCCAACCGGAAATAATTTTTTTTTCCATTATTATTTATTTAAAAAGCAGTAAAAAAAAAATAATTATTATAATTAAGTAGTTTTTTTTTATATTGATAACTAGTTCAAAAAAGTCTTTGTTTATATTATTATTTTTTACTGTCTCATAAAGATTATATAAAATATACAAAATTAATAACTGTATCATATAAAAATTCCAAATATCTAAATTTAAAAATTTAGAATCTGTATATAAAAAATAAAATAGATTTATAGTTAAATAAATAATAAAATTAATTATTAAAATTATTTTAAAAGTTACTAAATCTGATCGATTATAATTTTTGTAATTTATTTTCGAAAATTTTTTTATTTTTAATATTTCATGATATCTTTTTAGAACTGCTAAGTGAATTAAATACAAAAAAATAATAATAACAACCCATTCACTTAGTTGCGATGATAAGATAGCTTCTCCTACGCATATTCTTAAATAATAAAAAAGTAATAAAAAAAAAAAATCTAAAAATTTAATTTTTTTATTATAAAAATTATATATGAAGTTTGAGATAGCATAAATTAAAAGAAATTTTAATATTTGATTGTTGTTTATCAAAAAATAAAAAAAAATCGCTAGCAATAAACATATAAACGCAAGTGATAATAGCTGTGGCTTAGTTATTTTGCCAGCAGCATAAGGTCGTTGTTTTTTAATTTTATGTTGTGAGTCCTGCTCTAAGTCCCTCAAATCATTTAAACAATAAAAAAAAGAGCTTAAAAACGACAATAAAAAAAAACAGTATATTATTTGATAATTAAATTTATATATTTCTTGCGTGACAATAATTGGTAAAAAAATTATTAAATTTTTTAACCACTGAATTACTCTAATTTGTTTTATATAATCTGTTATCAAATTTTTACCGCATCAACTATCAAAGAAGTGTAATGAATTATACCACTCCTATTTCTGTCATCATTATATTTGCTTCTTATTATAAAACCATTTCTAGTTGATAATTTTTTTTCATGAAATTTTCCATATTCATCAAAATATTCCAAATAATTAAGTTTAAATTTATTTTCATCAAAAATTTTTTTTATAGAAATATAATTATAGAGCACCTTATGATCGTAAGCACCTGCTCCATGGCCACCTGGTTTAGTAGAATTTATGTATTCTCTATTAGGGAAAAAACCATCAGGAACAGCAATCCTTAAAACTCCAGACCTTTTTAAGAATTTATAAAAATTATCTATTGCTAATTTACCTTGTTCTTCAGTGAGATGCTCTAAGACGTGTTCAGCTAAAAAATTGTCGACCGTTTCATATTTTAAAATTCTTTTAAAAGATAAAATATCTGTAATATCGATTAAATTTTTATTAGTTGAAATCCATTCTTTATATTCAGTGTTGCTTGCTCCGATTACTATTTTTAATTTTTTGATACTTGAAATTTTTCTAATAAAATTTTTTTTCACAACAATATATATTATTGAGTTATAAACTTTATTTAAAAATTTATAAAAAAATAAATCTCTAATTATATTTTTAATATACATCCATATCAACCAATGAGAATTGCATTTCTTTTAAATATTGCTTTTTAAAATTTGATTTATTAAATATTTTATACATAAAAATTAATGGAGACGGTCTTAAAAATAATGGCATATCAATAGAGTGAGTATTAAAAATTGTTTTAAATCCTAAACCAATAAAAACTTTTGGTAAAATATTTTTTACATATTTCGCAAATTTGCAATCCTTATAAAGTTTAATTGGAGAAAGCGCAGATAAGAATTTAATTTTATTTTCAAGGCAAATCAAATTATTAAATTTAATAACTTTAAAATTTGTTCTGGGGCTTTGTGTTCTCCATTGTAATTTTTTTTTTGTCCATTGAGGATGAAGATTTTTTTTAAAAATATCTAAATCATTAAACGAATCTAACTTAGGATAAAAAAATTTTACTTCAAGAGGTTTTAAAACCTCAAGTTTAACTTTTAACCAACTTTTTACTGCCGGAGTATTTGCAATTGTTATAAACAAAACAAATTTTTTATCTTTTAGAATTTTAAATAATTTTTTTTGCGCCTTATATATTAGCCCTGATTTTCTATATTGTTTATTTAGGCACAAATTAATCACAATGAACGACTTTATTTTCTTTTTATTGTAGGTAAAATTAATTGGTATCCCCCCAACATGTCCTACAATTTCTTTATTAAAAAAAATATCAACACCAATTAATTTTCCATCTGGGTTTTTTTTATATAACCATTCTAAATAGTGTATTGAAAAAAAATGACCTGGAAAGTTTTGTTTAAAAAGTTCTAAATAAGAATTTATCTTATTATGATTTGATACTTTTAAAGAATACATAGGATTTATATTTAATAGAATAAAAAATTAAGAAAATCTCAAATAAAATTTTAATAATTGATGGAATTAAAGAATGTCTCCATGAGAATTGAGCCAAGGAATTAATCATAATAAAAATAATGCTAAAACATATAGAAAGATAAAATATTTTTACATATTTTGAGTTAATTAAACTATACAAATTTTTTTTATTTTTGAAGTAAGCGTAAATTAAGAAGCTCAATAATATAAATGTAGTAGTATATGTATTATGGTAATAAATATGCTTTATAATTTTTCTAAAAAAATGTACTAGAGTTCCAATATAATCATCTTGTATTGTTTGTAAAATTAGTGGTTTCAATGTATTAATTTTTTCAAGGTCATCAAGACCCCTCACCATTTCATCTATCTTTCCGGCATCTAACAAATTAAATAAACCGTAATAAAATAAAATATAGTTTGCAGTATATAAATGTGGTCCGAAACCTAAAATATAATAGTTTCTCACTATCCAGGATACTGATGGAATTAAAAATAAAGAAAAAGATAGTAATATAATTTTTTTAGAAAAAGTTTTATCAAAAAAAAATATAAAAAATATTAATATTATGCCAAAAGGTAGACTTGGACCTCTTACCATACTTGAAATACCCAAAATAAAAAAACTTAATATAAAACTAAATTTTTGTTTTTTAAGAAATGATTTTAATAAAAAAAATAAGAAAAAACATATTAAAAAAAAATATAAGGTTTCAGAATAGTTTATTACTAATATTTCATTAAATTTATAAAAATTAAATAAAAAAACAGTTAAAACAAAAATAAAAGAATAATTTTTTTTAAAAAATAGATTAGAAATATTAAAAAGAATATAAAATGAAATATTATAAAAAATAAAATTTATATATGGTACGATTTTAAATCCGATATCACCAAAAAAAAAGTAGAAAAATGACAAATAAAAAGGATAACCTGGAGGTCTCCAGCTTCTTAAGTTATCGAAATCTTCTGCGTAAATTTTTTCTGTTACAAGTTTTATAGCTAATTTTTTATAAGTCGTTTCATCCCCAGAACCATAAAAATTTTCTAGAATTAATCCTTTGGGATAAAATAAAAAAAAACTTAAAGTGAAAATAATTAGGACAAATAATATATCAAATTTTAAAAGTTTCATTCTACACATTTATTCTTGAGTTATTGTTTTTCAATTTGACAGATATAGAATAAATTTAAATAAAATAGTTTTACATTAAAAGGATAACAAATTTCTTTTTTGACGTTAATTTTTTTTTTTATAATTGCATATAAATTAAATATAGAATTTACATGCTCAGTTGCATTAATATAATCACTTGCTTCAATATTTTTTTGTAAAAAAAATTTTTCTTTAATTCTTCCATTGGTTTTTAATAGTAGTCTTCCAATTCTCCAAAGTATTCCTGGATCGCAAGGTAGTGCAATTGAAATAACACTACCTTTTTTTAAAACTCTTAGCATTTCATTGATGAATTTTTCAGGTTCAAGGATATGTTCGAGACAATGCGAAATAATAATTCTATCAAAAAAACCTTCATTAAATTGTATATTTTTTCCATCATAATAATTAAAAATTATTTTTGGGTAGTTTTTATTAATGTACAAATCAATTTTTGCCCCGCAATCTACTTCTAAAGAATAATAAGAATTGAATTTATGTTTTATGAAATTTATATGAGGTATGCTTCCTCCTCCAATCTCTAATATTTTACCTACGGTCCCAAAATTATATTTTTCCATTAATAAATGACTTTGTCTAAATAACTTTGATCTAAAACCAGATCCTATCCTTTCATTGTATTGTTCTGTTGTATAATATTGTTTAATTGTCATTTAAATTTTAATGTAAATTAGATAATTTAATATTTATGAAATTTTAAAAGTAAATTTATATTTACTAATATCATGAAATTGATCACAAAGTAGTCTTAATTAATTTAACAAAAGTATTATATTTAAGCAAAAAAATTTTTTTGCAATCTACTATAATAAAAAAATGCCAATTATTAATACGTAAATAATTTTTTGAAAAAAATTAAGTAATAACAATTATATAATAAAAAATATTAATTTAGTGTTTTCAAGAAAATAAAAAAATAAAATGATAAAATTTTTTTCTTTATTATGGAATTATATCGACAAGAATTTTTACCCAAAAATGATATTTTTGAATTTGATGTATTTCATCAATTCTTTGGTTCAACTTGTTTATGTTTTATCAGTGGTACCAATAATTTCCTTCATAACATCAACTAACTCTCAAACATTTTCAAAATTTACTGATAAAATTTTAATTTTTGGAAGGATTTTTTTCGACAGCGAAATATTAATATTCTTTTTATTTTTTATTTTTTCATCTTTAATTGCAAATATATTTATAATAATTTTAAACTTTTTTAATTTTTCATTCAATCAATTTTTTTTATCTCAATTAAGAAAAAAATTATTTTTAATCTACTCAAATAGTAATTATTTGTTTATTAATTCTAATAATTTATCTTATTATAATACAATAATTTTTCAGCAAGTTGACAGATTTGTTAATAATGTTCTTGGATCAATAAATTTAGTATTACAAAATTTATTTACTATTCTGATAATTTTATTTTCCATTTTTTCTATAATTAAAGGAAATTCATTTTTCATTTTTGCTATAGTTTCAACAGTGTTTATCGGGGCAGTTTTTATCTCCAAAAAATATTTTTCAGCAAAAGGAAGTGAATTAAATTCAATTTTAAAAGGTAGATTAGATATTTTAAATAAACTTATTTTAAATTTTAAAGAGATCAAAATTTATGGAATCAAGAATTATCTTTTTTCTAGATATGAATTTTACGAGGATAATTTCAATAAAAATATTAAGTTCTCGAATTTTATTAATCATTCTTCAAAACCGTTTATTGAAATAGTGGCGGTTATTTGTTTTGCATTATTAATTTATTTAAACTTGGATAATCTTCATCGGGGAGATTTTGTCATACAAATTTCAATTATTATCTTCGCTTTATATAAAATTTTGCCTTCTGCTAATGTTGTTTACTCTGCAGTTAATCAAATTATCTACGACAAAAGTTCTATAGATATAATATATGAACAATTTTCAAAAAAAGAGGAAATAGTTAATTTTTTAGAAACAGAAGATTTGTTTAAAGAATCCTTAAAATCAATTAGTATAAAAAACTTACAATTTAGTTATGGTTCTAAAGAAATAATAAAAAATTTTTCATACAAATTTCATCACGGAAATTTTTATTTAATTAAAGGAGCATCAGGCAGTGGTAAGACAACATTTTTGAATCTATTAATGGGAATTATAAAATTTAAAAAGGGAGATATTTATTTTAACGAGAGAAGATTTGATAATTTTAATAATTTATCATGGTTTGACTTTTTATCTTATGTACCACAAAAAATAACACTTTTAAACAATACACTTGAAGAAAATATTACTTTTTCATTTAGTAAAAATTTCGATAAAAAAAAATATGAGGCGGCACTTCGCCAAGCAAATATTTATGATGAGTTAGCTACAAGACAAAATCAAATTATCGATGAGTATTCTAGTAATTTAAGCGGCGGTCAAGTTCAGAGAATTGGTTTGGCTAGAGCATTATACAAGGACTCAAAAATTTTATTATTGGATGAACCTACTTCAAACTTAGATGCGATAAATGAATTAAAATTTTTAAATATTGTTGAAAGTTTAAAGAAAGATCTAATTATTATAATGATTTCGCATAAAAATCATGAAAATATAAAATTTGATGATATAATTAATTTTTAAAAAAATTAAATTAAGAAAATTATGTTTAAGATACCTGGTAAAAACTTATTAAATAATAAATCCGTTTTAATTACTGGAGGAACAGGTTCCTTGGGAATTGAACTTACATCCATTTTCTTAAAAAATTTTAATTTACGAAAAATTATTATCCTTTCAAGAGATGAGCTTAAGCAGTCTGAACATAATAAAAAATTTAACCAATTGGATAAAAAAAGTATTCTAAGATATCTTCTTGGTGATGTAAGAGATTCTGAACGATTAAAATTCGCTTTTCGAGGTGTAGATATTGTAATTCACACTGCCGCTTTAAAACATGTAGATCAAGCTGAATACAACCCATATGAATTTATAAACACAAATATAAATGGAGCAAAAAACGTAATTCATGCAAGTTTAGAAAATGACGTCGAAAAAGTTATTGCATTATCGACAGATAAAGCTGTAAATCCAATAAATTTATATGGGGCAACGAAGCTTGCTTCTGATAAACTTTTTGTGTCCGCAAACAATCTTGCAGGAAATAATAAAACCAGATTTGCAGTGGTACGTTATGGAAATGTTATTAATTCTAGAGGCTCTGTGGCCCCATATTTTTATGAATTAAAAAATAATTCCTCAAAATTTATTCCAATAACACATGTAAAAATGACTAGGTTTTGGATTACATTAAAACAAAGCGTAGAGTTTATATTATCAAGCTTAAACGAGATGCGAGGAGGGGAAATATTTGTTCCCAAATTACCATCAGTAAGAATTATTGATTTAGCTAAAGCCATCGCCCCTAACATGCCATTAAAAACTATAGGTATTAGACCGGGTGAAAAAATCAAAGAAGTTCTGTGCTCAGCAGACGAATTTTCCAATATAATTGAATTTGAAAATTATTTTTTGATTAAGCCTTCAGTAAAATTTATTGACTCCAATTTAGACTTTCAAATAAATAAAAATAAAGAAAAAGGAAAAAAAGTAAAAGAGGGTTTCGAATACAATTCTGAAAATAATCATTTCTTGAATTTAAGCAGTATTAAAGAATTGCTTTCTAATGTATTTGCACGATAAAATTATTTTAGGCACAGCCCAGACAGACTTAAATTACGGTTTTAACAAAAATAAAAATTTATCTTCCTTAATTAGTATCATTAAAGAAAAAAAATTCACTTTAGATACAGCCCCTACATATAAAAATATTGAGAGTTTTTTTGCAGCTTTTCAAAAAACAAAAATAAAAATTATTAGTAAATTGCCAATTATTGAATGCAAAATAGAAATATTTGAAAAGAATTTGATTGAACAAATAAGACTAATTTTTGAAAAAGTTGATAATAGAAATTTAGAAGCTATTTTAGTTCATGATCCACTTTTGCCTTTAGATAAAAAACGTTGGATAATTGTCTATAACCAACTTACAAAATTAAAAAAAATAGGAAAAATTAAAAAGATTGGAGTGTCTGTTTATAGTACCCATGAACTTGATAACATTTTAAAGGTTTTTATACCAGATATTGTTCAATTCCCAGTTAATATTTTTAATAATTCTTTTTTAAAAAATAATTATTTAAAAAAATTAAAAAAAAAAAATATAGAATTGCATGCGCGATCAATTTTTCTACAAGGGTTATTACTTCAAAAAGAAAAAAACCTACCTGAATATTTTAGAAATTGGGAGTCGCTTTTCAAAAATTGGTATAAATTTCTTCAAGCAAGCAACATATCTGCATTGCAACTTTGTTTGCAATTTATTTTTAATCAAAAAATAATTGATAAATATATTATTGGAGTTGATAATAGTTTCCAACTAGAGCAAATTATAAGATTTACTGAAAATTTAAAATATCAAAAGATAACAGTCGATCAGTTTGATTGTGATGATGAGAATTTAACAGATCCTAGATTTTGGCCAAAAAATAAAAATCAATCCTTGGGAAATGCACATAAGAAATGGATTGATGCAAATAATGTATTAACTACAGGAGGAATGTTATTATCGAAAAAACCAACGAGATTTTTAAAGGGAGCATGGCCTACATATTTCTCAAAGGCAAAGGGATCTTTTGTTTGGGATTTAAGTGGAAAAAAATATTTAGATTTTTCACTAATGGGCATTGGAACTAATATTCTTGGTTATTCCCATAAAAAAATAAACTCTTCAATAAAAAAAACAATTGATAATAGTAATATGTCAACTTTAAATTCATATGAGGAAGTGATTTTAAGTAAAAAACTGTTATCATTGCATACATGGGCCGAAAGTTGTTTCTTTGCAAAAACCGGAGGTGAAGCTAGTGCAATTGCTATTAGAATCGCGAGATCTTTTGTAAAAAAAAATAAAGTTGCGATATGTGGATATCATGGCTGGCACGATTGGTATTTGTCTGCAAATTTAGAAAATAAAAATAACTTAAATCAAATTCATTTATCAGGATTAGGCTCAGAAGGTATTCCAAATGAGTTATCGGGCCTTACATTGCCATTTAAATATAATGATATTAATTCTTTTAAAAATTTAATAAAAAAGAATCCCGATATAGGAATTGTTTTTATGGAAGTTCAAAGAAATAATTCGCCAAAAAAAAATTTTCTAAAAGAAATTAGACAAATAACACAAAAAAATAATATTATTCTAATATTTGATGAATGTACTTCTGGATTCAGAGAGGTACTTGGGGGCTTGCATCTTAAATACAAAGTTTTTCCTGATATATGTATTTTTGGAAAGGCCATAGCTAATGGCATTCCTCTCACAGCTATAATTGGAAAAAGATTTGTTATGAATTTTGCAAAGCTAAGTTTTATTAGCAGTACTTTCTGGACTGATAGAATAGGATTTTCAGCAGCTCTCGCTACCATAAAAGAAATGGAAAGAATTAAATCATGGAAAGAAATAACTAGATTAGGAAAAAAAATTAAATCTTTTTGGTTAATAACTTCTATAAAATACAAACTTCCAATAAAAATTTACGGTTTAGATGCCATGCCGACTTTTGATTTTGTTAGTGTAAAAAATAATTATTATAAAGCATATTTAACACAAGAAATGTTAAAATATAAGGTTCTTGCCACGAACGCAGTTTATTGTTCCATCACGCACAAAAAATATCTGACTAAGTATTTTTTCTTATTTGATAAAATTTTTTCTAAGATTAAAAAAATAGACGATGAAAGTAGTATTCTTAAATTTTTAAAATATCCTATTGCAAATCAAGGTTTTCAAAGACTTAATTAATTTATGATAATTTCAAAAAAAATTAAGAAATGTAGAATCTCCAATGATACTAATTTGATCCTAGTTAGTAAATTTCCAAAATTAGCTTTAACAGGAACTTTTTTAAGAAAAGGAGAAAAAGCAATTAAAACTCCAATGGATATTGTTTTTTCTAAAAAATCGAAATTACTACAACTTAATCATAATTATAACCCTAATATATTATACGGAAAAAATTATGGTTATAGATCAGGACTCAATCCAGTGATGGTAAGGCATTTAAAAGATAAGTCCTATTATCTAGAAAAAATAATTGAATTAAATGATAATAGTAAAATATTAGACATAGGATCAAACGATGCGACTTTTTTAAATTTTTTTAAGAGTGGAAAAAAATATGGCGTTGATCCAACAATAATTAAATATAAAAAATTTTATTCAAAAAAGATCAATATTATTCCAAAAACATTTCAAGAAAGTTTTTTACAATTAAAGAATTTAAAATTTAAACTAATTACATCTATCGCTATGTTTTATGACTTGGAGGATCCTATTGACTTTTTATTAAAAGCCAAAAATATCTTAGAGATCAATGGTATTATTCATATAGAGATAGCCTATCTTCCTGCTATTATAAAAAAATTTTCCTACGACACTTTTTGCCAGGAACATTATGAATATTACTCTTTAACTTCTTTAAATTATCTAGTTTCCAAAGCAGGAATGAAGATAATAGATATTGGATTCAACGATATTAACGGTGGAAGTTTTTGGGTAAATATTTCTCATTTAAATTCTAAATTAAAATCACAAATAAAAAAAATTAATAAATTTTTAATTTTAGAAAGAAAGTCAAATATACATAAAATTTCTACATATAAATCTTATTTCAAGAATGTTTTTTATCACTCAAAAAAATTAAAAAAAATTATTACAACACTAAAAAAAAATAAAAAAAAAATATACGGATATGGGGCTTCAACAAAAGGTAATGTTTTGCTTCAGTTATCAAAACTAAACAATAAAGATATTCAAAAAATATTTGATGTAAATAGTTTTAAGTTTGGAAAATTTACACCAATATCTAATATAGAAATCATTGATGAAAAGAAGATAAGTAAGATGAAAATTGATTATTTGTTAATATTAATCTGGCATTTTAAATCTTATGTTATAAAAAAAATTAAAAAACAAAATAGTAAGATTAAAATTATAGTCCCATTTCCAAAAATTAGAATAATATAAATGAAAGTTCTCATAACTGGCATTTATGGTCAGGACGGTCAAATAATAGAAAAAAAATTAAATAAAAAAAATTTAACAATTATTGGTTTTGTTAAAAGAATTGAATCTTCAATATCATTAAATAAGAAAACAATAATTTTTGAGGATGATCTCTCAAATTTTTTTCACACAGCAAAAAATTTAAAAAAAATTCAACCAAATATAATACTACACTTTGCTTGTAATAATGTTGATTCGTCATTGGAAAATAATTTTTATAGGCATTACTTATCTAATGTTGCCTCTTATTTGAGATTATTTATATCCTATTTCTTATTCTGCAAAAAAGCTAAATTTATTTTTGCAGGATCTTCGATGATGTATGATAAATACAAGGAAATTACAATTGATGAGAACACTAATTTTAATTCAAAATCTCATTATGGAATATATAAAATTCATTGTCACAAAATATCATTGATATTTAAAAAAATATTTAAACTGAAATATACTACTGCAATCCTATTTAATCATGATTCTAAATTTCGAAATGAAAATTTTTTATTACCTAGATTAATTATGGCGATAAAAAAAAATAATTATTCTTTTATTAAAGAAATTTATAAAAATAATATAAATTTTGATTCCTCACATGCAGACGACATTTGTGAAGCAATTGTAAAAATAATGTTATCAAATCTTAATTTAGATAAAGTTATTATATCTTCTGGTAAAATTACTAGAATAAATGATATAATTAAAAAGTTATTAAATAATAAAAATATTATTTTCTCTAAAGCGAAAAAAAATTTTAATTATATTTTAGGAGATTGCAGATTGTTAAAGGATACATTTGGATACAAGCCAAAAAAAAATACTATGAAAGCTATTCAAGATCTATGGAAGTTTTTGAAAATTTAGTTTTGTATAATTAATAAAAAAACTAAGTAGCCGAATATATCCTTGAGCAATAAAAAAAACAAAACTGTCTATTCTTAAATTTATTAGTGCCTTTGATGAATGAATGAGTGGATATCTAATAAATAAATGAAATAAAATGTTTTTTAATCGATTTTTGTGTTTATATGCAAATTCAGCATCTCCTTTGCCGTACCAAAAAAACTTTTTACAATATGTAAAAAATCCAGGTTCATGAAAACATTTTATTTTTGTTTTTGCAGTTCCAAATCTAATATTTTTTAATTTTGATAGTCTGTAAAAATAATCAGTATCATCTATAGTTTTTGTTATACTTGAATCAAAATGAAATTTATTTAAAATTTTCTTATTATATAGGGCTGGTGCAGTACCCAGCATTTCATTTTGCAACCCGGGAACTTCAGTTAATTGTAAAGCAAAATTTTCAGCTTTGGTCCAAAAATCTTTTTCTATAATATTAATTTGCGCTTGTATAATTGCGTATTTATGTAAAATCATCTCATTGAATAAAGACATTATTTGGTTTTTTTCTAATACATGATCACAATCAATCATGGCCGCAATATTATTTCTGCAATTGTTAAGACCTATTTGTCTATCTTCAGTGAGGTTTGATTTTCTATTGCTAATAATTTTACTAACATATTTCTTAGCTATATTTATAGTATTATCAGTAGACCCACCATCTACTAAAATAATTTCGTCAGGATTATTTTTCATTATTGATCTTAAGCAGTCCTCAATCCTTAATTCCTCATTTTTTGAACAGACTATTACTGAAATTTTTTCCATTTCAAATATCTTCTACTATTATTTAGAAAATAAATATATCTATTTATGTCAATTTCAAAATGAAAAAAAAAATTTTAATTTTAGGCTCCAGTGGTCTACTTGGTTTGCATTTAATAAATTATTTAAAAAAATACCATAAAAATTTTCAGATAAATATTTTTAAAAGGTCTAATATATATAATTTTAATAATAATAAATTTTGCGCTAGATTTCTAAAAAAAAATTCTTTTGATTATATTATTAATCTATCAGCCATTACAGATATTGATTTTTGTAAAAATAATAAAAAATTAACTAAATCAGTCAATTATGAAATTGTAAATCTTATATGTAAAAATATATTAAAATACAATCTAAAATGTCACTTAATTCATATTTCTACAGACCAGATTTATAAAAAATATATTAATAATTTTGAAGAAAAATTTAATATAATTAACTATTATTCTAGGACTAAGATTCTTGCTGAAAAAGAGTGCCTTAAAGTTAATTCAACAATTATTCGGACAAATTTTTTTGGAAATTCACTTAATAATAAAAGACTATCGTTTACAGATTGGATTTATTATAATTTAAAAAAAAACAGTAAAATCTATGTTGCAACTGATATTTTATTTTCTCCTGTGAGAATTAAAACACTTTGTAAAATTATTCATTTGTGTATTTTAAGAAAGAAAATTGGAATTTTTAATGTAGGATCTAATAAGGGATTTTCTAAATACAATTTTGCAATTTATTTTGCTAAATTGCTAAAAATGAACAAAAATTTAATTTTTAAAACCAAATTACAAAAACTTAATTTAGTCGAAAAAAGGCATAAAGATATGAGAATGCAACTTAAAAAATTTGAAAAAATTTTTGACTATAAATTACCTAGTCTAAAAAACGAGATTAAGGATGAAATAGTTAATTATGAGTAGATTTCAAATTAATTTAAATGCAATTGGAGGTAACTATCCTACATATTTTATAGCAGATATTGCTGCGAATCATGATGGTATTTTAACCAAAGCAAAAAAACTAATTTATTTAGCAAAAAAATCAGGAGCAGATGCCGTAAAATTTCAACATTTTTCTGCTGAAACAATTGTAAGCGATAAATCTTTTAGAAGTTTAAATAACAAACTCTCACACCAAGCTTCTTGGAAAAAATCTGTTTTTGAGGTCTATCAAGAAGCTTCAATAAATAAAAGATGGACTAAAATATTAAAAGAAACATGTGATAAAGTTAAAATTGATTTTTTTACCTCACCATATTCTTTGGAGTTGGTCGATTACGTAGATCCTTATGTATTTGCTTATAAGATTGGCTCTGGAGATATAACTTGGATAGATATTATAAGACATATAGCAAAAAAAAATAAACCAGTTTTCATTGCAACCGGCGCCTCGAATCTTAATGATGTTGAAAGAGCAATAAATGTAATAAAAAAATATAATAAAAAAAATATTTGCATAATGCAATGTAATACAAATTATTCAGGCAAAATTGATAATTTTAATTATATAAATTTAAATGTTTTAAAAACATTTAAAAAAAAATTCCCCGACTGTTTACTGGGGCTAAGCGATCATACCCCAGGTCATTCAACTGTATTAGGGGCAATTGCTATCGGTGCCAGAGTTATAGAAAAACATTTTACAATTTCTAATAATGATATAGGACCGGATCATAAATTTTCAATGACTCCAAAAACTTGGAAAGAAATGGTCGACAGATCTAGAGAGTTAGAGTTAGCTCTTGGAACTAATTTAAAAAAAATAGAAAAAAATGAATTAGATACCATTGTAGTTCAAAGAAGATCTTTGCATGTAAATAAATTTATTAAAAAGGGATCTAAGATAAATAAGAACGACATAATATGTTTGAGGCCATGTTTAAAAGGGTCTATAAATCCCTACGAATTTGAACTAATAAAAAATAAAGTCTTAAAAAAAGATTTAGAAAAAGGAGAAATTATTTTTTGGAAAGATCTGAAATAGCAATTTTAATACCTGTTTATAATGAACAAAAGACAATTTTAAATGTTGTTAATCAAGTAAGAAAATATGGAACACCAATAATTATTGATGATGCCTCAACTGACAATTCGAAAAAAATAATCAAACAGAATAAAATTCTATATTTTTGTAATAAAAATAATTTGGGATATGACAAATCTTTAAATATAGGCTTTGCTAAAGCTAAATGTTTGAAATTTAAGTATGTAATTACATTTGATGCAGATCAACAGCATTATGCAAAAGATCTTAATCGTGTGATTTTTTATTTAAGTAGATACGATATTGTTGTAGGTCAAAGATCAAAATTTCAAAGATTCTCAGAACGTTTGTTCTCAAAATTTTCAATCTTTTATTATAATATTAAAGACCCGTTAACTGGATTAAAGGGTTATAATATTAGAGTATATAATTCCTTGGGTTATTTTGACAAAAATCAATCAACAGGAACGAAATTATTATTTCACGCTGTACAAAAAAAATTTAAAATTAAAAAAATAAATATAAATATAAAACAAAGAATCGGTGTTCCTAGATTTGGCAACGTAGTAAAATCTAATTTATATATTATTAGATCTATTATTTTGGCTTTAATTGATTATTATAAATTTAAAATTTTATGAAGATCGTATCAATCATTGAAGCTCGAATGACTTCGAGCAGATTGCCAGGAAAAGTTTTGTTAAAAGCAGCAAATAAACCTATGCTTTATCATCTGGTTAGTCGACTGAGACATGTAAAAAAAATTGATGAAATTGTAATTGCAACTACTATTAATAAAGAAGACGATAAAATAATAAATTTTGCAAAAAAAAATAATATTAAATTTTTTAGAGGTAGCGAAAATAACGTATTAGAAAGAGTATATTGTGCAGCTACCTTTTTTAAAGCTGACGTAATTGTTCAAATAACAGGTGATTGTCCAATAATAGATCCAGTTATTGTTGAGCAAGTATTAGATACTTATTTGTTAAATAAAGCTGATTACGTAGGAAATTCACATATTAGAAGCTATCCAGACGGCATGGATGTGCAGGTATTTTCTTTTAAGTCTTTGGAAAAATGCAATTTAATTTGCTCTGCTCCTTTAGAAAGGGAGCATGTTACTCTTGGTTTACGAAGACGACCAAAAATTTTTAAACCAATTCATTTAATTGCTCCAAAAAATTTATTTTGGCCTTCCTTAGGTCTAACTCTCGACGAAAAAAAAGACTATATTTTTCTTAAAAAAATAATTGAGCATTTTACAAGGATAAAAAATAAAAATTTTAGATGCTATGATGTTATTAATCTATTAAAAAAAAATAAAAAACATTGGATAAAAATTAATCAGAAAGTAAAAAGAAAAGGTGATAATTAAAAAAAAATATTGCCTAGTTTCACATGATGCAGGGGGGGCTGAAAACTTAAGTAGCTGGGCTAAATATAATGGTTTTGATTATATTTATTGTAAAGGTCCAGCAGTAAAAATTTTTAAGAGTAAGATCAGATTTAAAAACGAAAGTTCTTTAAAAGAATCTATTATAAAAAGCGATATTATCATTACTTCTACGAGCTGGGATTCTGATCTTGAGTTAAACGCTATTAAAATCGCAAAAAATTTGGGAAAAAAAACTATTTCTTTATTGGATCATTGGAATAATTATTGCGAAAGATTTACACGTAATAGGAAAATTATTCTCCCGGATGAAATATGGGTAGTTGATAGGTATGCATTAAATATAGCAAAAAAAATTTTTCTTAAAAAAAAAATAAAATTATTACCAAATTATTATAAATTAGATATTGAAAAAAATATTACTAAAAATAAAAAAAAATATGGAAATAATATTCTATATTTAGCAGAACCTATTGAGGACCATGCTATTAAACAACACAAAGATAAAAATTATTGGGGTTATACAGAGTATACTTTGTTAGAATATTTTTTTAAAAATATTCACAAAATTACAGAAAAAGTGGGTAATATTATTTTCCGTTTACATCCTTCTGAAGCCAGGAACAAATACAATAAAATTATTAGAAATTATTTTAATAAATACAAAATACACTTAAGTTTTGATAAAAAACTAAGCTTTGATGTTAATAGGAGCGATATTATTGTTGGATGTCAGTCAATGGCAATGGTCATTGCTTTGTATTCCAAAAAAAAAGTTTTTTCAACTTTACCGACAAATATACATAAGCCAGTTTTACCTCATAAAGAAATAATTTATTTAAAAAAATTTGATGAAAAAAATTAACACTCTTATTATAGGTTTAGGAAATATAGGTTTATTATACGACTATAATAATGCTAACATTCAAACACACTCCAAAGCAATTTATAATAATAATAAATTTAATTTATTTGCCGCAGTAGATATCAACTCTAGGAGACGAAGCTTATTTTTAAAAAAATATAAGATTAAAGCTTTTTCTAAAATAAAAAAATCATTGATACAAAATGCTAATTTAGTTATTATATCAACACCTACTAATTTACTTTTAAATATCTTAAAAAAAATTATACTTTTAAAGCCTAATCTTAATATTGTAATAGAAAAACCTTTCGGATTAAATAAATTAGAAATTAAATTTATAAATAAAAATTTTAAAAAAAATAAAATCTATATAAATTACTATAGAAATTTTAACACTGATATTATCCAGTTAAAAAAAATAATTTTAAATAAACTTCAATGTCCTTTAATAGGAAATTTATACTACACAAAAGGTTTTTTTCATAATTGTTCACATTTTATTGCCTTATTTTTAGAAATTTTTGGAGAAATAAAAAAAGTAGAAATTATTAAAAAAAAAAAAATAAATACGGATTATTTTATAAAAGCAAATATTTATTATAAAAAATTTAAACTGAAATTATCTCCCAATTATATGAATGTAAGCAATTGTTTTAGTATATTGGGACTTAATGGTAAATTAAGTTATAACAATGATGGTTTTTCAGTTTATTATCAACGTTTTTATAAAAAAAAATTTTTACAACCCAAAAAAATTAAAATAAAGAATAAAATTAATTTTTATCAAAAAGAAGTATATAAAAGTATTTATAAAGATTTATTAAATAAAAAAACGCAAGTTTTTGATTATAGCAAAATAATAAAACTAAATAAGGAAATAAGTAAATTTAATTTAGCATTAAGATAGTGAGCAATTTTAGACCCTACAATACTATTGGAAAAGAAGAGATAGAAGCAGTTCAAAAAGTTATGAGAACTGGAATTTTGTCTAAATTTTTAGGTTCTGCAGGAGAAGATTTTTATGGCGGTCCTCAAGTACAAAAATTTGAGAATAATATTAAAAAATATTTTAAAGTTAAATATGCAATAACCGTCAACTCTTGGACTTCTGGTTTAATATGTTGTGTAGGTGCATTAGACATTTCTCCTGGTGATGAGATTATTGTGACTACTTGGTCTATGTGCGCGTCAGCTACAGCAATTTTACATTGGAACTGCATTCCTGTTTTTGTCGATGTGGATCCAGATACTTATAACATCGACCCTAATTCAATTGAAAAAAAAATTACAAAAAAAACTAAAGCAATTATGACAGTTGATATTTTTGGACAGTCTTGCGAAATTTTAAAAATCATGAAAATAGCAAAAAAATATAACTTAAAAGTAATTTCTGACTCAGCTCAGTCTATCGGTAGTAAAGTAGGAGATAAATATTCTGGCACATTAGCTGATGTTGGTGGATATAGTCTAAATTATCATAAACATATAAATACTGGAGAAGGCGGGATTATAGTAACTAATAATAAAAAAATTTATCAAAGAGCCTGTCTCATTAGAAATCATGCAGAAGCGGCAATTAAAAAAAGTGCAAATAAAAACGAACTTTCTAATATGATTGGTCATAATTTTAGATTTGGAGAGGTAGAATCTGCAATTGGTATTCAGCAATTAAAAAAACTAAAAAAATTAATTAAAAAAAGACAATTTTTGATTGGAATACTTAATAGAGAACTTTCAAAATTAAAATTTTTAAAAATTCCCAAAGTTCATAAAAATAATACACATGTTTATTATTTGTATCCTTTGAAATATGATTATTTAAAAGGATTAGTAACGAGAAAACAGTTAGTCAGTAAATTAAAGTCAAATAAGGTACCTTATTTAATAGAGGGTTATTCTAATATTCATTTGTTGCCGATTTTTCAAAAAAAAGTAGCTTACGGAAAGAATAATTTTCCATGGTCGATAAATAAACTTAATAAAAATTATGATTATACAAAGGGTATTTGTCCGAATGCAGAAGAATTAAATGATAAGTCATTTTTTGCAATAGAAATATGCCTTTTTGAATTAAGCAAAAAAAATATAAGATTTATAATTAGTAAATTTAGAAAAACTTGGAAAGAAATTTTTTCTCAAAATGTATAAGGTTACCAAGATTAACGATAATAATAGTTGGAATTCTCAAATTGAAAAAAGTCCACAATATTCTATATTTTGCTCAACCCTTTTTTTAGACGGATTAAAAACGCAGTTTGAAAAATATTTTATTTATGATGACAAGGAATTAGTAATGGCTTTTTGTACCGCTATTTTTGATGATAAAAATAAAAAATTATTTTATAAAGACTTTCATCCTAATCAATCATTTTACTTTTTTAAAAATTTCAATAAAGAAAGAAGTTTGATAAATTATCAACTAAAACTCACTTCATTTTTAGTAGACTTTATACTTAAAAATTTTAAAAAAATTAGACTATCTTTGTATTATTCTATAAAAGATATACGTTCTTTTTTATTTTACAATTTTAATAATAATAAAAATTTTAAAATTGAATTAAAATATTCATTTATTATTAATTTACTTCAATATAAAGATTTTACAGATTATTTGAATAATATTAGACCTTCTAGAAGACAAGATTATAAATATTTTTTTCAAGATGAATATAAAATTTTATATGATAATAATTTTGAATATTTTAAAAATTTATATAAAGGAAAATTTCCGAATGAAACAAAAAAAAATTATCAAAGTGTTTTTTTTCTAATTGAAAATCTAATAAAAAAAAATCTTTGTCGTATTAATTTTGCAAAAAAGCATAATAAATTTTTTGCATGCACTGTTTTCATATTTGATAAAAAATCTTCTTATTATCTTCATGGTTTTTCGATTAATAATAATGAAAAATTTAGCATTTTAACTTCATTAATTTTAGATCAAATCAGATTCTCTTTTCTTAATCATATTGAAAATGTAGACATGTGTGGAGCCAATAGTCCAAAAAGAAGTGATTTTAAAAGTGGATTTGATGGAAAGTTAAAACATTTTTTTGAGATCTCTTATGAACAGTAGAAATATTAAATTAAATAATTTTGAGATACCAAATCTAGGCAATGAAATATACTGCTTAGCTAAAGAATTATTCCCTATTAATAGAAGTATAACTGGCAATGGTGTAAGAGATACATTTAGTATAATAAAAAAATATTTACCTGATTTAAAAATTAAAGAAATAAAGTCAGGAACCAAAGTTTACGACTGGACAGTCCCAGAAGAATGGAATGTTACAGACGCCTATATTGAATGCGATGGAAAAAAAATTATCGACTTTAAAAAAAATAATCTACATTTAGTAAGCTATTCTGTTCCTATTAATCAGATTATGGAATTTAAGGATCTAAAAAAACACTTGTATGTAAATAAAGAAATGCCAGAAGTTATACCTTATACTGTCTCATTCTATAAAAAAACTTGGGGATTTTGTTTAAGTTATAATAAGTATAAAAAAATTTCTTTATTAAAAAATAAAAAATTTAAAGTTGTAATTAATTCATCTTTAAACAAAATGGGATCGATGACTTATGCAGATTATGTTCTAAAAGGTTCGAGTTCGAAAGAAATTTTATTGACATCTTACACGTGCCATCCTTCACTTGGCAACAATGAAGTTTCTGGACCTTCACTTCTTACTTTTTTAGCTAAATTTTTGTATAAATTAAAATATAGAAGATATACTTATAGGTTTGTTTTCCATCCAGAAACGATAGGAGCAATTAGTTATATTAAAAAAAATTTAAAAAATTTAAAAAAAAATGTCATTGCCGGTTATGTTTTAACGTGCGTGGGCGATAATAAAAGCTATTCCTATATGCCATCAAGAAATGGAAATACACTTTCTGACATCGCTGCTTTGAACATTCTTAAAATGAAAAAAAATTTTACAAAATATAGTTTTTTGGATAGTGGTAGTGACGAAAGAAGATATTGTGCTCCTGGAGTTGACTTGCCAATTGGCAGTGTTATGAGATCAAAATATGGTTCTTACAAAGAGTATCATACATCTTTGGATGATCTTGATTTTATATCTTCAGAAGGGTTTCAAGGCGCTTTTGAGGCATATCTTGAAATAATTAAAGTGTTTGAAAATAATTTTAAATTCAAAATTAAGACGGTTTGTGAACCCCAGCTTGGAAAAAGAGGTTTATATCCTCAAATTAGTAAATGGCCAAACGATAATGTTTGGAATCAATTAAAAAAATTAGTTAATTTTACATCCTATGCAGATGGAAATTTGAATTTAATTGATTTATCCAATAAGACAGAGACCACACCACAGGAATTAATTGATATAGTAATTAAATTATTAGAAAAAAATTTAGTAACTATCAATATTTAATTTATTTTTTTAATTTTAAATAGGAGTGTGTCAAGCCCACGCCAAACCCGCAAAGTAGAATATTTTTAGATTTATTAAAAATTTTAATATTTTTTTTTAAAAGAATCGGCAATGTTGAAGATACTAAATTACCAATATTTTTATAATATTCAGGCAATAAAATATTTTTATTATTTATAAGGATTTTTTTTTTAATTAAATTTAAAATAATTTTGCTAGCCTGATGACAAAAAATAACTAATTTTTTTTTATGATTATTTTTGATAAAATAAAAAATTTTTGGTATTACAAAATTTAGGCAAAAATTTATTAATTCAGGACCATTCATTGATATGACATACTTATCATTAATCTTTTGTGATATAAGGTATTTTTCAGTATTTGGAATTGTATCACTAAATTCTTCTTCTATTTTCCATCCATTTTTTTTATAACCCAAAATAGTTGCAGTTGCTCCATCACCAAATAATGGCATTATGGATTTATCATTTTTATAAATAAATTTAGTGTAAGTATCGGATGTTATAATTAGTATTTTTGCTTTAGTATTTTGACTTATTATTTTAGCTGCAAATATAATAGCATCTACATACCCGCTGCATCCCGCATTTAGTCCAAAACAATGAATATGATTTTTATATAGTCCTTTAAGATTTGAACGCACAAAATGCGCGATTGAAGGAAATTGTACGGTCTGAGAGTTTGTTACACTGATTATGTGAGTTAAATATTTTATTTTATTTTTCTTTATTATTTTTTTTGCAACTATTGACGCCATACTTTCTGCTGTTTCGAAAGAGGAGCTTATTCTTCTTTTTTTTATTCCTGTTTTCAAATAAAAAGTATTAACTTTTTGTCTAAAATTTTTATCTAGAAAAGAATTGTCTTCTTTTTTTTTAGGAAGGTAAATACCAATATCTAAAAAATTAATCATTATAATTTCCGTGAACTTTAATTATAGAATTGTTAATTTTTTTATTATTGATTAGCTGTTTAAATTTTTTTATCATAGTTTTTTCGTTTATAAATTTGTCTTTATTTTTAAAAAAACCTGGAATATTTTTAATTAATTTCTCTGACATTTTATTTTTTACCAATCCTAAGGAAAATATATTAAATCTATATTTTTTTTTTTGTTCGTTACTTAATAGATTTATAGATTTCATTAATAATAATTTTGCCATTGAATAATAAGCATTACCTATTTCATTTAATTCAGCTGCAATTGAACCAATAAAAATTACGTTAGATCTTTTTTCTAATATATTACTTTTGATAATATCTGATGTCATTTGCAAAGGAATTGTTACATTTATTTTGATAATTTTATTAAAAACTTTTTTATTAAAAAAAGACAAAGTTGATCGTTCATGAAAACCATTAAAAAAAACAATAGTATTAAATCTAATATTTTTTTTCTTTAATTTTTTTATTATTTTAAATAAATTATCACTAGAGTACTTTTTTATATAAAAATGATTCCTTATCTTTTTATTTTTTGTACTAATTGAATATATTTCTTTTTTTAAATAAGGCTGAATTTTTTTACATATCGAACTTGAGGACCCAATAAAAAGTAAATTCATTTTATTGTTTTAGAAATAAGATCGTCGAGTTCTTTTATTGTTTTTATTGACCTAATACTCGATGTTTTAATTTTTTTTTTATATTTTTCTTCCAATATTGATATCAAGGTTATCATTGACATCGAATCCCATGTGAAATTATCAAGATTAGAATTAATATTAATCTTTTTAATGTTCTTAATGTTTAATATTTGGGCAATTAATTTAGAATTTTTCATTGATTTAAATAATATTATATATCGGTATATAGTAGTTAAATAATTATATTAAGGATAAAGATTTACATTTTATTCAATTAATATGAACAAAAACTATATTGAACTTTCTTTAAAAAAAATAGGTATAAAAAAAAATGACATTATTTTTGTTCATTCAGATATAATTAATTTGCCAATTAGTAGTGGAATAATAAATATAAAAAAAAAAGTTAGATTTATTTGTGATAATATTTTTAAAACTTTAGAGAAGGTTGTGGGTAAAAATGGAACTATCATAACACCGACTTTTAACTATGATTTCTGTAAAATTAAAAAATTTGATTTATATAAAACACCCTCGAAAGAGGGTGTTTTTACAGAATATTTTAGAAACAATAAGAATGTAATTAGAACTATTAATCCAATTCACTCGGTTGCGGTTTATGGTTTTTTAAAAGAAAAGTTAACTAATAATATAGGTAATAATTGTTTTGGCGTTGATTCAATTTTTGAAAAAATTTATAAGCATAATGCGTGGATTATATTCTTGGGAACTACATTACAGAGTTGTACTTTTGTTCATAGATGTGAGGAATTAGCAAATGTTCCTTATCGTTTTTATAAAAAATTTTCTGGTTTCTTAATTATAAAAGGAAAAAAAACATTCATTAATCATTCATATTATTGTAGATATAAAAACAAATTTAAAAATTATAATAACGGAAATACTATTCATGATAAATTAGAAAAAAATCTTTTAGAAAAAAAAATTTTAATTAAACCATATAAAAAATTTGATATTAGTGGTGTTAGAGCAGCAAATCTGCAAGATTATTTAGTGAGTAAGTTAAAAAGCAAACCTTTCTATTTATTAAAAAAGAATGTTCAATAAAAAATTATTTATAGCCGGACACCAGGGTATGCTTGGCAGTGCTATTTATAAAATTATTAAAAAAAAAAATATTAGAATTTTATCAGCAACAAAAAAGCAACTAAACTTAGAAAATTTTATTCAAGTTGAAAAATGGTTTAAAAAAAATAGACCAAATTATGTAATTATTGCTGCAGCAAAAGCAGGTGGAATTTTAGATAACTCTAAGTATCCAGTTGATTATATGTTAGTGAATATAAAAATTCAGATAAATATCATCTCTTTATCCCATAAATATAATGTTGAAAAATTAATATTTGTTGGGTCTTCTTGTATTTATCCAAAATTAAGCAAAAACCCAATAAAAGAAGAGGAGCTACTAACTGGCTCATTAGAGCCGACTAATCAATGGTATGCTCTATCAAAAATACATGGAGTTAAACTTTGCGAAGCTTACCATAAGCAATATAAAAGAAATTATTCATGCGTAATGCCAACAAATTTGTATGGACCTAATGACAAATATGGCGATAGCGCTCATGTTATTCCTGCTTTAATTAAAAGAATGCATGAAGCAAAAATTAATAAAAAAAAATACATAGAAGTCTGGGGAGACGGAAGGCCAAAAAGAGAATTTATGTATGTTGAGGATTGTGCAAAAGTAATATGTAAAATATTATTTAGCAAAAGGTACTATCCAATAATAAATATTGGGACAAGAAATGAGGTTACGATAAAATATTTAGCAGAAAAGATTTCAAAGATAATAGGGTTCAAAGGAAAAATTAAATTTGATACAAAAAAACCAAATGGAACAATGCGAAAATTACTTGATATATCCAAAATTAAAAATTTAAAAAATATATCTTTTACAGATTTTGAAACGGGTTTAAAAATTACTTACAAAGATTTTATAAGAAGGTTTTATTAAAAGTGTTAATTTCAGTAATAACACCAACTTATAATTCTCAAGAGACTATTAAAAAAACAGTTATTTCGCTTAATAAGCAGTCCAATTGTAATTTTGAACATATTGTTATTGATAAATTTTCATATGACGAAACATTAAAGATTATAAGAAGCACCTCTAGCTATCCGGTTAAAATTTTTAAAAGAAAGGACAAGGGTATTTATCATGCAATGAATTTAGGCATATCATTTGCGAAAGGAGATTATATTTGCTTTTTGAATTCTGATGATTGGTTTAATAAAAAAACAATTGAGATGTATTTAAATAATATAAAAAAAAATCCTCATGTAGAAATATTTTATGCCAACGGACTTTTATATAAAAAAAACGGTAATTTTCTAAAAAAAATCAGAACAAATCATAAGTTGCTCCCATGCAATATGAGTTTATTACATCCGAGTGTATTAATTAAGAAGAAAATAATAAAAAAATATATGTTTAATTTAAATTACAAGATTTCAGCTGACTATTTTCAATTGCTATCTATGTTTAAAGATAAAAAAATTTTTAAGTACATCGATAAAAATTTGAGTAATATTTCTTTAGGGGGGTATTCTAGTAATTTCTTTTTATCTTCTAAAGAATTCTATGAGATTCAAAAATTTTTTAATTCGCCTATTATTGCCATAATTAACTTTATAAAAAGATATCATTTTCGTATTTTTAAATATTTACTATTAAACAAAAAAAAATCCTATGTTTGATATACCAATTTTAATTTTATTTTATAATCGAAGTTCAACTTTAGTAAAAGTTTTGCGCCAGGTAACAAGAATTAATCCAAAAAAAATATATTTATTTTGTGATGGACCAAAAAATATTGAAGATGGCATATTAGTTAATTCTGCTAGAATAAAGATTGATGAGTTTTGTTTTCCAAAATCAACTAAAGTAAAAAAAAATTATCTAAAAAAAAATAAAGGATTGAGAAATGCTGTTATTTTAGCAATAAATTGGTTTTTCTCACATGAAGAGAAGGGGATAATTTTGGAAGATGATTGCGTGCCGAATAAATCTTTTTTTTATTTTTGTAAAGAAAATTTATTATATCATAAAAAAAATAAGCAAGTAATGAATATTGGAGGTCTAAATTTGGTTGAACAGATATATAAAAAAAATTTTTGTCCCAAAACTTATTCTTATTTTTTTACAAAATCACCAATGATTTGGGGGTGGGCAACTTGGAAAAACAGATGGAAAAAATTCGATAAATCGATGAAAATGTGGAATACAATTTATAAAAGCAAAAAAAAAAGAAATTTATATTTTCCAGATTATTATTCAAATAAGTTTTATCCCGACAGAATACAGGCGGTAAAAGAAGGGAAGGATTCATCGTGGGCATATTCTTGGGATTATACATTGAGAATCAATCACGGATTAAATCTTACTCCTAAAAAAAATTTAGTTAAGAATATAGGTTTTTATAATCAAAAAACACATAACACACCAAGCTATAAAGATTTATCTAAATTAAAAGTAAATAATTTAATTATAAAAAAACATAATGAATTTTTTAAAAATAATGTAAAATATGATTATTTACTATCCAAGTTTTTTTGTAAGAAAAATTTTACTGAGACTTTATATAATTTTTTTAGAAGCTTATTAATTAATAAATTTTTTAATATAAAAAATATAATTAAATATTAAATCTATGAATATAAATTTATGAAAGCAGTTATTTTAGCGGGAGGAAAAGGTTTAAGATTTTCTGAGGAGACTTATATTAGGCCAAAACCTATGATTAAAATAGGGCGCAAGCCAATTCTTTGGCATTTAATAAATTATTTAAGTAAGTATGGCGTTAAAGAATTTATTATAGCCTTAGGATATAAGGGTCGCATAATTAAAGAATATATTAAAAGTGATAAAAGCTTAAGACATCTAAAAATTCATTTAATTGATACTGGAAAAAATTCAATGACTGGAGCAAGAATTAAGAAAATAGAGTATTTAATTAAAGAAAATTATTTCCTACTTACATATGGAGACGGTCTTTCTGATATAAATATAAAAAAACTGATCAGATTTCATAAAAAAAATAAAAAGATTGGAACAATGTCAGTTGTAAAAACCCCTCCTAGATGGGGTTATGTTAACTATAGCAAGGATAATGTTATTAAGTCATTTGCTGAGAAATCCCTTAAGGATGAAAATAGAATTAATGGAGGCTTTATGATTATGAGCAAAAAAATTTTTCAATTTATTAAACCAAATAAAAAAAATGAGATATTTGAAAGCACTACTTTACCCAAGTTAGTTAAAAATAAAGAGCTAATGGCATTTAAACATAATGGATTTTGGCAATGTATGGATAATATTAGGGAAAAAGTAATTCTGGAAAAAATTTGGAATACAAAAAAAGCGCCTTGGAAGATTTGGTGATTATTAAAACTTTTCTAAATTCTTATCTTTTTTTGAAATATTTTTTATATTTTTTATATTTCCACATAATTTAGATTTAACATTAAATCCAGAACTATATTTAAAGGAATACGGTTTGTCCATTATATATATTATTTTTGTATTTCTCTCGATGGTTAAAAATCCATGAGCACATCCCTTGGGGACAAAAACTACATTATTTTTTTTTGAAGAGATTATTTTGGTAATTTTTTTCATATAAGTGCGAGAATTTTTTCTTAAGTCAATTATTATATCAATAATTGATCCGGCGGTACAAAATATAAATTTATTTTCTTCGAATGGTTTTTTTTGAAAATGAAATCCTCTAAAAGTTCCTTTTTTTTTATTAAAAGAGACGCTTATTTGAGAAATATAAAATTTTTTTTTTTTGAAAATTTTACTAAAATCAATAATTCTATGAAAATAACCTCTAGAATCTTTTTTTTTTGGAAAATTAATTTCAAAACAATCTTTAATTTTTAATTTTTTATTAATCATCATATTATTTTAACTTTTGGGAAAGGTATAATAAATTTACCTTGCCAATTTTTTATAAACTTTAATTCATTTATAATTTCATTTTTAATATTCCATGGTAAAATTAATATATATTCTGGTTTTATTATTTTTATATCCGATGCACTAAGAATAGGAATCATAGTGCCAGGAAAAATTAATTTATTTTTTAAATTACTTTTGTCAAATATGCATCTAATATGAGATTTGTTTATTTTTAGCACATTTAATAAGGTATTCCCTTTTGCAGCAGCACCATAAGCACAAACTAAATTATTTTTTAATTTAGTTTTTAATAAGTAGCTTAATTTTTTTTGATGTTTTTGTGCTTTTTCTTTAAATAGTTGATAAGTTTTTAATTTTTTAATACCATTTTTTTTTTCATATTTTAGTAATTTTTCCACATACTTGCTAGTTTTATTTTTACAATTTTTTTTACTTACGTATATTCTCAGAGAGCCGCTATGAATATTTATTTTTTTTACATTGTAAATTTTTAAATTATATTTACTTAAAATTAGATTTAATGTGGTTAATGAATGATAAAAAAAATGTTCATGATAAATAGTATCGTAAAATCCACCTTGTATCATTGGCAATAAATATTGAAATTCAAAAATTCCAATAGTTTTCGAATTAAAAATACTTTCTAATCCCTTAAAAAAATCACAGATATCAGGTATGTGAGCAATAACATTTGTACCAACTACGCAGTCAGGGAATCCGTCTTTTTTAATAATATTTTTTGCAATTTTATCTGTAAAAAAATCATTATAAATTTTAATATTTTTATTTATTTTATTTTGTTTTATTAGATTTGTTGCAGGTTCAACTCCAGTGCAATTCCATCTATTTTTTGAAAAAATTTTTAGAAGAGTATTGTCGTTAGAGCCAATTTCTAAAACTTTCTTATTTTTATCTTTAATATTACTTGTTATTTCCTTAACAAGTAATATGCAGTGTTTTTTCCAAGTTTTAGAATAATTTGACTTATAAAAATAGTTCTTAAAAATTTTTTTTGGATGAATTTTTTTTGTGGACTGAACTAAATAACATTTATCACATACTTTTATTTCTAATTTGTACTTCAAAAAAATTGGGTTCTCTCCCTTTTTATATTGGTTTGCAATTGGAATATTTTTAAAATTTATAAGATTTGTTTTTAAAAAATTTTTACAAAAACTACATTTAATATTAGACATTTTTGTTTTTCTTATAATTTTCAATTTGTTGATTTATAATTTTATCAATTATTTCACTTTTTTTGCTAAAAGAGGAATTTATTGAATTAGTTAGTTTTAGACCCTTGTCTATATCAATCTGAAAATTATATTTCAAAAACTTTTCAATTTTTTTTGTTGATAGAGATAAAAAACTTTTCTCTAAATTCTTTATACTATTTTTTTTTATAAAAATTTTTTTTCTAAAATTATTAATTAAATTTAATTTTTTTATGATAGATAATGTATTAGTACTTTTTTTTGGACCAACATTCCATATTGAGTTTGATTGATTCTTTGTCATAATCAGAAGATAGAAAAAGATTACATCTAATATAAATTGGTATGGTCTAGTGCTTTGGGGATTTCTTATAATTACTTTTTTTTTTGATTTGTAATAATCGGAAATTAGTCTATTTTCTGCAAAATCTCCACCACCATAAACATTACCCGATCTAATTATAGAAAAATTATTATTTTTTTTATAAATATAATTCATAAAATATTGAAATATTAAATCACTAATTGCTTTACTTGAACTATAAGGGTCGGTTCCTCCCAGTGGATCCTCTTCAATAAATTTTTTATTTTTATAATTATTTAGATAAACTTTGTCAGTAGTGATCAGTAAAGTTCCTTTCAGTTTTTTTAAAAAGGGTATAGATTTCATTAAACTTATTGAACCCTTTACGTTACTATCAAAATTAAAAAGAGGTAGATCCCATGATTTTAAGACTAGAGACTGTGCGGCAAAATGAAATATGTAATCAGGGTTAATTTTTTTAATTAATTTATTAAATTTTTTTTCATCAGCAATATCAAGGTTAAAAGTTTTTATTTTTAAATACTTTTTGATCTTTTTATAAAGAGTATCATTAGCGAAATTTTTTTTGCATGAGATTCCATAAAGTTTTGCATTATATTCTTGTAAGACTTTAGTAAGCCATACGCCTTTAAATCCGGTATTTCCGGTTATAAGTATCTTTTTATTATTAAATTTTTTTTTTATTAATTCGAAATATGTGTCGTTGTGCATTAGTATTATTTATTATATTAGTTTAGTTGCTCATGAAACTGTTAATCAACACAAAGCTTCAAAATATTAAATTATATAAAGAAAAAAAAAAATTCTTTTTTAATTTATATACAAAGAAAGCCTTTAATATATTATCCAATTTTTGGATGGAATATGCATGGAACCAAAAATATACTTATCGATTTACTTGGCTAGGCTATCCAATAATACAATTGCCAGACGATATAATTAATATTCAAGAGCTAATATATAAAGAAAAACCAAAGTATATAATAGAAACCGGTGTAGCGCACGGAGGATCCATAGTTTTTTATGCCTCAATAGCAAAGCTTTTAAACCTTAAAAAAGTGATAGGTATCGAAAAAAAAATTAGAAAGAAAAATTTAATAAAATTAAAAAAGAGTCCTTTAAAAAATTTTTTTCAAATTATAGAAGGAGACTCAACATCACCAAAAATAGTTAAAAAAGTTAGCTCAATCATTAAAAAAGAGAAAACATTAGTCATTCTTGATTCAAATCATTCATTCGATCATGTTTATAAAGAATTAATTTCCTATTCTAACATATTGAAGAAAAATTCTTTTATAATTGCTACTGATGGAATTGTAGATGTAATGAAATTTGCGCCAAGAAGATTTAAATATAATAAAAAAGGCGGTCCAGTTCTGGCGATTAAAAAATTTCTTGTAAAAAATAAAAAATTTGAAGAATTTCTTCCAACAAACTTATTTAATGAATCTAAAGTCGATAAAAATTTGACTCATTGGCAAAATGGATGGTTAAAAAAAATAAAAAATTAAAAGATAAAAGCCTCATTGATATTGGAATACCTATATATAATGAATCTAAAAATTTATTAAAAACATTAAAAAATTTATCAAGTTTCAAAAATTTAAATATAAGATTTATTATAGCAGACAACTGCTCAACAGATAGTTCATCGGAAATTTATAAAAAATTTTTTCAAACAGATAAAAGATTTAAATATTTTGTTCACAAAAAAAAAATTAGTTCATTTAAGAATTTTAATTATGTTTTTAATAAATCCAATTCAAAATATTTTTTATGGAATTCAGGACATGACTTAAGATCTATAAATTTTATTCGAGATGCTATTAAAGTTATGGAAGAAGATAGTAGTATAGCTCTATGTTATTCTAATACTAAAATAAATAATAAAAGAAATTTTAATTTAATAAACATTAATAATGAACTTAAATTTAATAGCTTTTTAAATATTATGAAGTTTTTTTATAATCTTGATTTTAATTTTCAAATTTACGGAATGTTTCGCTCAAGTTTTTTAAATAAGACACAACTATTCCGAAATTGTATAGGCGGTGACACTTTTTTAATTAAAGAAATCGCATTTTTGGGAAAAATTTGTAAATTAAATACAAGATCCTTTACAAATTTGATTATTAATTTTTATGCAAATTGGGGTTTATATAAGGAAAAACATTTAAATAGTTTTCAAAATATAAATTTTTTTAATGATTATTTTATTAATCAGTTAAGAATTAATTTTGAAATTATAAAAAAATATGAAAAAAATTTTACTAAAATTTTATTTTATTTTTTTTTATTTTCTTTAAAACTACTTAAGCAATTATTTTATATTTACTTTGAAAAAATTAAAATTTATGTCAAGAAAAGTTAATAAGTTCCATAAAATTTTCGCAATTAGTGGATTTACAGGATTTATTGGTAGTAATTTTTTTAATTTATTGAGGTTAAAAAGATTTAAAAAAATTTATCTTATTTCAAGATCTTCTATGCATTTGCCTAAAAACTTTAAAAATTGTGAAGTAATTAATGTTGGCAAAAAGTATGAAAATATTAAAAAGTTTAAAAAAAAATTAAAAACTATTGATGTATTTTATCATTTTGCTTATCAAAATGATTCTTTAGTTTCAACGAAAAGAATTGATTGCGATTTAGCTAATAATTTAAATCCAATTAAAAAAATATTAAATAATTTAAAGACAAATTCTCTCTTCATTTTTACAAGCAGCGTGGCTGTTTATGGGAGCTCTTCAAATTTTTTTACAGAAGCCGATAAAATTAATCCTCTCTCAAGTTATGATTTAAATAAAATATATTGTGAAAATTTTATCAAAAACTATTGCGGAAAATTTAGAATAAATTATTTAATCTATAGATTGTCAAATATTTACGGTGTCCAAAAAAAAAATATTATTACTAAAAGAGGTTTCTTATTCACTTTTATAAAAAAAATTTCTTTTAGCAAAAATATTAAATTAAACACTAATGGTAAACATCTTAGAGATTATCTTTATATTAATGATAGTATAAATGGATTAATGAAAGCTATTTTATTAAGAAAAATTTTTTTAAATAAAACTTATAATTTATTATACGGCAGATCCTACTCTCTAAAAAATATATTTTATATTACTAAAAAAATTTTAATAAAAGATTTTAAAGTCAAAAGTTCTAGTCATTTAATATTTAAACGTTTTTTAAATTTGCCGGATACCGATTTAAGAAATTTTCGAGGCTCATCACAACTGTATAAATCTATTTCAAGATGGAAACCTACAATAAATATAAAAGCTGGTATTAAAAAAATTATTAATGAAGTATTTATTTAAATACTGTATAATTTTTTTTAATGAAATTCCAAAATCAAATTGTTTTTCTTTTTAATATTTTTTTTAGATTTTTAAATAAAATATCAATTGGATTTATTAAGCCTTTGTACATTATAAAATTTAGACCTACTTATGACGAGGATGGTTTAGTTACTTCCCATAATTCTGATTTTTTAAAGAATGATAATTTTATTAGATCCTATAATCTTGGTTTTAATACCGGAAGTAGTTATGGATGGAATATTAGATGGAGAATACACATCGCTTGTTTTTTTGCTCATTATGCAAAAAATTTAGAGGGAGACTTTGTTGAATGTGGCACTAACAAAGGAATGACCTCACTGTCAATTATAGATAATTTAGATTTTAAGAAGATTAATAAAAATTTTTTTTTAATAGATACATTTAATGGGGTTGTTGAACAAATGTTGACCAAAAATGAAAAAGAAAAGACAGATACACCAATATACAATAATTGCTACAATGAAGTCTTAAATACTTTTAGAGATTACGATAATGTTCACGTCATAAAAGGAAAAATACCAGAAGTGTTGCTAGATTTTAAAATTGATAAAATTTGTTTTATACATATAGATTTAAACTCTTCTGCATCTGAATCTTTAGCAATAAATCTTTTATGGGATAAAGTAGTTAAAAATGGGTTAATCTTATTAGATGATTATGCATACTCAGGTTTTTCTGACACAAAAAAAATGTGGGATAGTTTTTCAATCATAAATAATGTTAAGATATTAACTTTGCCAACGGGCCAAGGCATTATAATAAAATAAATTATGAGTAAAATAGCATTTGTTACAGGACTTACAGGGCAAGATGGTTCGTATCTAGCTGAATTTTTATTAAAAAAAAATTACATAGTTCATGGAATTAAAAGAAGAAGCTCAACTATTAACACTGAAAGAATTGACCATTTATATTCAGAGCCACAAAAAAAAAATAAACGTCTAATTATTCATTACGGTGATTTAACAGATTCTTTAAATATTTTACGATTATTAAGTATTATCAGACCTGATGAAATATATAATTTAGCTGCACAGTCGCATGTTGGAGTTAGTTTTGAAACACCAGAATATACTGCCAATGTTGATGCTTTAGGACCTTTAAGAATATTAGAAGCAATAAGAATTTTAAAATTATCAAAATGTAGATTTTATCAAGCATCAACTTCAGAATTATTCGGAAAAAATTCAAAGACTCCACAGAATGAGTTAACAAATTTTATACCACAAAGTCCTTATGCTGCAGCTAAATTATATGCTTATTGGATTACACAGAATTATAGAGATGCTTATAATATTCATGCATCAAATGGAATATTATTTAATCACGAAAGTCCTAGAAGAGGAGAAACATTTGTTACTAGAAAAATTACACTTGCAGTTGCAAAAATAAAGTTAGGTCTACAAGCCTGTCTTTACCTTGGGAATTTAGACGCTAAAAGAGATTGGGGACATGCGAAAGATTATGTAGAAAGTATGTGGAAAATATTAAATCAAAAGAAGCCTGATGACTATGTAATAGCTACTGGTAAATCTAATACTGTAAGAGAATTTGTAGAAGAGGCATTCAGAAATATTGATATAAAAATTACATGGAAAGGAAAAGGAGTAAAAGAACAGGGAATCGATTTAAAAAGCCGGAAAACATTGGTTAGAATAGATTCAAAATATTTTAGACCATTAGAAGTCAATAATCTTCTAGGAGATTTTTCTAAAGCTAAGAAAATAATTAAATGGTCTCCTAAGATCTCATTTAAAAATTTAGTTAAAGAGATGGTCCTATCAGATATAAATAAACTAAGTTTTTAAAAAAATATTATAATATTTCTTCATAATATTAACCCATAAAAATTTTTTATAATTAAAGTAGTGATATCTACTAAATAGAAATTCATAAATTTTTGAAACAATTAATTTTTTATTATTTGATACAAATGCATTTTTATTATTAATTAAAATGTTTTTTATATTTCCAGTATCTAAGGATATGATTTTTTTCTTATTTATTATTGCTTCATATATGACTAATGGGTCATATTCAGTCCTAGAGGTAAATAAAAACAAATCTGAAATTTTTAACATGCTTTGAGAATAATTATAATTTTTATTACTAATAATAATTATTTTTTTTTGATAGAATATTTTTAAGATTATTTTCATAAAGTACAAATACATCATGTATGTTAAATTTTGACTATTTCCTATTAGTAAAAGAATTGCATTTTTTATTTTTAATTTTTTATATATATTTATAGCTATGTCCTGACCTTTAAAAAATTTAAAATTTGATAAATAAATTATAATTTTAGTTTCATTTGCAAGATTATAATTTTGTAAAAATTTTTTTTTATTTAATTTAAAATTATTTTTAATAAATGATGCCCCATTATTAACTATATAAATTTTTTTTTTATAAAATTTACTAATAAATTTGAAATCTTGAAGATTTCTATTTACACAAATAATTTTATCGAAATATTTAAATTTTTTTTGTAAGATTAAAAAATATGGCTTATATAGAATGTTATTGAGACGGGAAAACCCACAAGGGAATAATATTTTTTTTGATTTAATTTCTTCGATTATAGGGAGCGCTAAATCGAAACTCCATTGTTGAGCTGCATTAAAAAAAATTATATCGAACTTACTTTCAATTAAGAAGTTTTGATAAGCAATAGTTTCTCCAAAATAACCCTTAAATATTGATCCCGTAATATTAAAGTAATTTATTTTATAAGGAAAATATTTTTGATTTTTTTTATGAGAAGATGATGTAGCAATTTCAACTAATTTTTTTTTTTTGTATAAAAAATCTGCTAAAATTTCATTATGTCTTTCAACTCCTCCTAGTTTAGGATAATAGAATTCTGAACATAATAAAATTTTCATGAAATATATATATAAAATAATATTTTCAATTATATTATTATATTTAATTTATAGATCATATAAATTCGAATTAAATTTAAATTTATTTAGTTTTTTAAGTCTTCAATCGATAATTATATATTTTTTCTTTTTTATACTATCAATTTTTTTAATTTCTATAAGATGGGTAATTGTATTAAAAGGCATATATAATATTAGCTTTTTAGAAAGTTTGAAAATATCTTTATTATCTTTTTCTTTAAACACTGTTTCTTTAACTGGAACTGGCGATTTTTTTAAAATTTTTTTATGGAAAAAAAATATAATAGCGAAAGATTTGGTATTTCAATGTATAATGTTAGAGAAAATATTTTCTTTTTTTGTTTTTTTATTATTAATTATAATTTCTTATTTATTTTTTCAGAATTTTCTATCTTATAGTGCGCTATTTATTTTGATATTTATTTATGTATTTTTAATTTTCTTTCTAATAAAAAATATTTTTTTTGTAAAAAAAATCCCATATTTAAATTATTATGAATATTTTTTAAAAAAAAAAGTTTTAAAAGATAAAAAAAAAATTATTAAAATTTTTTTTTTTTGTTTATTAATTAAAATTAATTTTTATTTTAATTTTTTTTTTTTTTTTTTAATTATTTTTATTTTTTTTTATTTTTTTTTTTTTTTATTTCAAAAGAAGAGTCTTTAGATATAATTTGTATTTTATTAATAGCTTTAAATCCAAGATAGCTATTAACTTTTTCAATAATTTGATCTCT
>Ga0114968_10000119_pt1 | contig 59460 bp, 49 predicted proteins | sample M_130807_EF_Meta_FD_87020 | JGI IMG/M metagenome (GOLD analysis project Ga0114968, IMG submission 87020) | Freshwater microbial communities from Lake Montjoie, Canada to study carbon cycling - M_130807_EF_MetaG | ecosystem: Environmental > Aquatic > Freshwater > Lake | place: Lake Montjoie... | reverse complement strand
CCGGTTCCTGCGAAACTGAAACCCAACACGCTGACCATGCTTTCGACTTCGTCTTGTTTAAGCATGTAGGCTTCGACCGAATCCATGACTGCCTTGGTTCGGTTGACGGTGGCACCCGGTGGCAATTGAACGTTCACCAAAATGTTGCCTTGGTCTTCGTTGGGCAAGAACGATGTGGGCAAGCGATTGAACAAGATAACCACGCCCCCAATGATGACCGCATAAATGAGCAGCATGCGGCCAGACTTTTTAATCAGTCGTGCGACCCAGCTTTCGTAAGTTTTCGTGGTGCGCGTAAAGCCACGGTTGAACCAACCAAAAAACCCGGTCTTTGCGTGGGCGTGTCCGGCTTGAACGGGCTTGAGCAAAGTAGCGCAAAGTGCGGGCGTGAATGACAGCGCCATGAAGGCAGATATCAAAATGGAGATCACCATCACGGCTGAGAATTGGCGGTAAATATTACCGATCGAGCCTTTAAAGAACGCCAGTGGAATAAACACCGAGACCAGCACCACTGTGACACCAATGATGGCCCCGGAAATCTGACCCATGGCTTTGCGTGTCGCAGCTATTGGGGGTAAGCCTTCTTGATTCATGATGCGCTCGACGTTCTCGACCACCACAATCGCGTCGTCCACCACAATGCCGATCACCAACACCATGGCGAACATGGTCAGCACGTTGATCGAGTAACCCAACAACAATAAGCAGGCAAAAGTGCCCATCAAAGTGATAGGCACGACCAAGGTGGGAATGATGGTGTAACGAATATTTTGTAAAAACAAAAACATCACCAGGAACACCAGCAGCACGGCTTCTAGCAAAGTTATAACCACTTGCTTGATCGATATCTCAACAAATTTGGAGCTGTCATAAGGAATGGAGGCTTTCACACCCGGCGGGAAATAAGGGGACAACTCATCGAGTCTTTTGCGGATGGCTTTGGCCGTCGCCAGTGCATTGCCGGTAGGCGAGAGTTGAACGCCAATGCCGCTGGAGGGGTTGCCATTCAAGCGAGTTTGGGGGCTGTAGCTTTGCGCGCCCAATTCAATGCGTGCGACGTCTTTCAGGCGCACCGAGGAGCCATCGGAATTGGCGCGAAGCACGACGTTGCCAAACTCAGTGACGGTGGACATTTGGCCTTTGACCACCACCGTCGCAAAGATGGATTGCCCTGGCAGATTGGGCAAGTCGCCGATGGTGCCCGAGGCAACTTGGGCGTTTTGTGCTGCGATGGCGGCAGTCACATCACTGGCTGAAAGTCGAAAACTCACCAATTTGGCAGGATCGATCCAAATGCGCATGGCCCGCTCGGTGCCAAAGAGCTGTGCTTGGCCCACGCCTGGAACGCGTTGAATTTCAGGCAATATGTTGCGGGCAGCATAGTCGCCTAAAGCCACCGGATCGATGTCCGGGTTGCTAGACGACAAAATAGTAAACAGCAAAAAATTGGAGCGCGATTTATCGACTCGAACCCCTTGTTGGGTCACCGCTTGTGGGAGACGCGGCGAGGCGCGGCTGAGCCGGTTTTGCACATCCACTTGCGCCAAGTCGGGGCTGGTCCCGGTTTCAAAGCTCAGCGTGATGGAGCCTGTTCCATCGGCTTGCGCCACCGACTCCATGTACAGCAAGCCCGGCGAGCCGTTCATTTCGCGTTCAATCACAGACAAAACGCTGTTTTCAAAGGTCTGGGCTGAAGCCCCGGGGTAGGCCGCAGAAACAATGATCGAGGGCGGTGCGACCGATGGGTATTGCGCAACAGGCAGTTGCGTGATGGCGACACTGCCAACAGCCAAAATGAACAGTGCGATCACCCATGCAAAGATGGGGCGGTCAATGAAAAAACGTGCCATTGCGAAACCTCAAGGACGAGCCGGTGGCTGAGCAGCGGCAGGTGCAGGTTTCCATGCAATCGGTTTGACGGGTGCATCGCCTTTCATTTTCTGGAAGCCTTCGGCTACCACCATCTCGCCTTCATTCAAGCCCTCCAAAATGATCCATTGGCCTTCTTGGCTGCCATTCACCTTGATCTTGCGGGTGGTGACTTTTCCATCGTTGGCAATCACTTTGACGCTGTCGGTGTCACCCGACCTGAGAACCGCTTGCTGCGGCAGCAAGATGGCTTGAGCGGCTGTGGCTGCTTGGGTTTGCACCCGCACGAACATCCCCGGCAGCAGCAAGCCTTTGGGGTTGGGAAATTTCGCCCGCAATGTGACCTGACCTGTGCTGGAATCGACAGTTAAGTCCGAGAAAATCAATCGTCCTGTATCCGGGAAAGCGGTGCCGTCGTCGAGTATCAGCCTGACTGTCGATGCTTGTTCGGCCTTGGTGCTTTGCAACTTGCCGCTGGCCAGCGAACTGCGTAAACGCATGACGTCACTTGCTGATTGGGTGAAGTTGACATAGATCGGGTCAATTTGTTGCACCACGGCTAAAGGCGTGACCTCGCCCTGACCGACCAGAGCGCCTTCCGTGACCAAGGCCCGACCAACACGACCGGCGATGGGCGAGCGAACTGCGGCGTAGTTGACATTCAGCTGGGCCGTTTCGATGTTGGCTTTGGCAACGGCCACATCGGCTTGCGCTTGCTTAAAAGCAGCCTGAGCACCGACATAGTCTTGTTGGCTGATCGCGTTGGCTTCGATCAACGGTTTGTAGCGTTCAGCCAAGGCTTGAGTTTGGGTAAGGTTCGCTTCTGCCTTGGCCAGGCTGGCTTGGGTGCTGTTGAGCGTTGCTTTGTAGGGGGAGTCGTCAATCTGAAACAGTGCTTGCTCAGCCTTGACATCACTGCCTTCCACAAAATTGATTTTTTGCACAATCCCTGCCACGCGCGCACGGACCTGAGCAATGCGATAGGCCTCGGTTCGACCAGGCAATTCGGTGCGCAATTCAACGCTGGAAAACGCCGTGGTGACAACACTTACTTCGGGTGGTGGAGGGGCAGTACTGGCGCTAGAGGTCCCGCCAGGCGCTGAAGGAGTGTTGCTCGCTGGACAGGCGCACAAGAGGCTTGTCAAGCAAGCCGTGAACCCCAGTTTGCTCATGAAAGCGTATCGCGCGATAGAAAGAGGGGACAGGTTTCTTGCAAGCATGCAAAAGCTTTCATTCAATAGTTCGAGGGACTAAGGCAGCCGGGAGCAAACAAGAGGCAGCAAGGGGCAGCAAGGGGCATCAACGCATTTCGACGTGTGAATTTCAGTATAGCAAGGCTGCCCAACCGATCTGATCAGGTACTGTGACAAAATCCGACGCTTCTCACGCAAGCTTCACCTTATGGCAAGTATTCTTCCCGGCACGCTCGGAATTGATTTTGGTACGTCTAACTCGGCCGTTTCGTGGGCGCATGGAGGCCATGCCGCTCAGTTGATTGCAGTGGAAGACGGTGCAACGACCATACCGACAGCACTTTTTTTTGATGCCGAGACAGGCCTCACCCATTTTGGCCGTGATGCGCTGGCCATGTACTTGGCCGGTTATGACGGCCGTTTGATGCGTTCGCTCAAGAGCCTGCTGGGCACCCCCCTGTTGATGGAAAAAACGGCCATCAACCACCAACTGGTCAGTTTTCAAGACATCATCGGTTTCTTTTTAACCGAATTGGTGCAACGAACAGAGGCTCAACTGGGTGGCATGCCCCGCCGATTGGTGCTGGGGCGCCCGGTTCATTTCGTAGATGACGACCCTGAGCGCGACAATCAGGCCGAGCACATGCTGCTGCAAGCGGCCAGTGGTTTGGGATTTGAAGAAATCACCTTCCAACTGGAACCCATTGCGGCGGCATTGGATTACGAACGTCGCTTGAAGAAAGAGTCCACGGTTTTGGTGGTCGACATTGGCGGTGGTACGTCCGACTTTACGGTTGTTCGCTTGGGGCCAGAGCGGTTTGCCAAAGCGGATCGCAAATCCGATATCTTGGCCACAACGGGCATTCACATTGGTGGGACCGACTACGACAAGCGTTTGAGTCTGGCCCATCTGATGCCGCTCCTGGGGTACAAGCACGTAGGACCTGATGGGCGAGAAGTGCCCAGTGGTGGTTTCATTGACTTAAGCACTTGGCACCTCATCCATTGGCAGCAAAGTCCAAAGGCTGTGCGCGATGCCCACGCACTGCGGACCAATTACAAAGATGTGCAGCTCCATGATCGCCTCATGACCGTGTTGCGTCAAAAGTTAGGCCACGGATTGGCTCACTGTGTGGAACAAGCCAAGATCGCTTGCGCTGGCAGCGATTTGCCGCAGGTGATGGATTTGGCCTTGGTGCAAGATCATTTGGCGGCAGAAATGTCCGCCCAAACTGTGGCCGAGCATTTGCAAGCCCTCTTTCTGGACGTGGTTGCCTGCGGCCGAACATGTGTGCATCTTGCTGGGGTCAAGCCCTCTCAAATTGATGCGGTCTATATGACGGGCGGGTCTTCGGCACTTCAAGCTTTTCAGGCCTCTTTGCGGCAGGCCTTTCCTGGCGTAGATCTGGTCACCGGCGATTTGTTCGGCGGTGTGGCCTCAGGTTTGGCTTACGCGCAATGAGTAGGCGGTCTTTTCTCAGCGGTTTTCTTGTGGGGAAGCAGGGGCAATAGATGCCCCTTCGATCTTGTGTTTTTTGAGCGATGCGGCCACAAAACCACTGCTTTTCATTTCTTCTACAAACTGGCGCAAATAGCGCTGCGCTTCGGGGGCTCTGTCTTTAGGCAGTCCCATGGCCTGCTCAATCACCATAAAACGCCCAGGCAGCAAGCGCAGGTTAGGCAAGCGTGCGGCATCGAATTCGAGTTGTTGTTTCACGCCTGCGGCGACTTCCAATCTTTCATTCAAAAAGAAATCCACCGTGGTAGGGGAGGTCGGTGCGCGGTGCAATTGGGCCTGCTTGATTTCACGGGTCAAGTACAAATCGTAGGCACTGCCTTTGCCAACGGCTATGCGAATACCAGCGTGGTCCACGTCCTCGTTTTTTTGAATGGCAGAGTCCTTTGCAACCAAATAGCTGCCTTCAATCAACACGTAGGGCGGAGTGAAAGCGATACCTTGACCGCGAACGGGGTCCACGGCAAAAAAACCGATGTCTGCTTGGCCGTTTGTGACAGCTTCCACCGACTTACCCGCTGAATCAAAAACGACCAACGCCAGGCTCAATCCCAATCGGCGTGCCAAATCGGTCGCCAGATCCACGGACACCCCCACGGGTTGACCCGAAGCCGCATCCTTCTGGGCCAAGATGGGGTTGCCCAGGTTGATTGAAGCTCTCAGGGTCCCCATGGGGGCGAATTGTTGGGGCAAGGTCGTCATGTTTTGGGCAAAGCTCAATTGAGAAGTCAGACACCAGCTCAAGGCCAGCGTCCAGCGGTACAGTCGAATGGGAAGCATGGCAGTTCCTCTGTTCAAAGGGACCTAGTTTGGCAGGCTTTTGAGTGTGAGAAGACTTCTTGCCTTGATTACGGACTAAAGAGAAACCCTGATGTGATATTTTCTCTCGACAGATAGCATACAGGCTGGAAGTCGCTCTATGGTGAGAGACTGTTTTCAAGGGAAATCAAATTGAAATTGAATTTGTTGAAAAATGCACTTGCTCAAACGGTGCTGATGACGGGTATTGTGTTGTTGGGTGTAAGCGGTTGCAGCTCACCCGTCCAGGAAAAATCCGTTGCCACGGGTGCTAAGACAGAACTTTTGTGGCTGGGGCAAGCAGGTTTTCGCATCAAAACGCCTGAAGGCAAAACCATTGTCATTGACCCCTGGCTGACCGGTGGCCCTAAAACGCCTGCGGCCATCAAAGCCGACTTTTCGGCCCTGGGCAAGATCGATGTTTTGCTCGTGACGCATGGTCATGTCGACCATTTGGGCGATGCGCCTGCCTTGGCCAAACTCAACAACACCGTGTTGTATGGACCTGCAGACATGGTCACCCCGCTCATCACCTTGGGCTTGATACCTGCCAATTTGGGGCATCGTTTCAACAAAACCGGCAACGTGAAGCCATTGCCCGGCATCAAAGTCACGGCGGTTGCTGCGGAGCATTCATCTCTGATCGTCTTCAATAATCCTGCCACAGGCAAGCCAGAGTCGCATCCCGCTGGCGAAGCCATGGGCTACATCGTGGAGTTGGAAAACGGTTTCAAAATCTGGCACATGGGCGATACCGGTTTGTTTGGCGATATGAAGTTTATTTTTGACCGCTACAAGCCAGATCTGGTCTTGATCCCTATCGGTGGCAACTTCACCATGGATCCAGAAGATGCAGCCTACGCCATGAAAAACTGGATTCCTGCCAAGCAGGTCATTCCGATGCATTACAACTCCAACCCTTTAACCAAAGGGACTTTGGCTGAGTTTGAAGCCGCTATGAAGGGCAGCACCAGCAAGGTGGTGCCCATGACCGAAGGACAAACCCTGACGTTTTGACAAGTTAATGCATGAAATCGGGCGTATCCTAGACGTCTGATTTCATTGATGTCAAGGTTTCCCGTGTTGTACAAATTCAAATCCAAAGCCACCAGTGACTTGATCATGCTGGAGCCAGATGGCAAGCGACTTTTGACCATTATTCGAAACGATGATTCAAGCAGAGGCATCTTGACGCCTGAGCAGCTGCCTCTGGCCATCAAGGCGCTTGAGGCGGCCATTGCTTCGGAGGAAGTCAGGTTGGCCGATGCGCTTTTAGCGCAGATAGAGGCGGGGACCTTGCCACAGGCCAAGGGGTCTTTTCGAGAGCCCGAGGCAGTCAGTCTCAAGCGGCGTGCTCAGCCCATGTTGGAGATGTTGCGAAGAAGCTTGTCAGCCAAAGCCGATGTTGTTTGGGGCGTTTAATCCGCAGTGAAATTCAAGGTTTGAAAGCCTGGCCAGTGAGTTTAAACCCCGCGGCGATACCGCGTTTTTTGAACCAGCCCTGGTTCATCTCTAACACAAAACGGACAGGTTTTGTCGAACAGTGTGAATCGTCAGATTGCGGCTTCATGTCCGCTAAGTTCACGATGGTGCCGTCATCTTCCACAAAGGCAGCGGTCAATGCCGTCAGTGTGTTGCGCATCCAAAAGCACTGAACCGAAGCTTGCTCAAATACAAATAGCATGCCTTCATTGATGGGCAAATCTTTGCGCCACATGAGGCCGATTTGCCTTTGCTCAGGTGTCAAAGCCAATTGGGTGTCAATCAGATGCATCCCAGCGCCAATTTTGATGCGTTGCAACTGTGTTTGAGCCGCCCCCTGCGCTGGGCTCAAGCCGGGTGCCAGGGCGAGTGCAAGCGCCATCCAAAAGGTGGCTTTGCGGACCGAAGCGCCAAATAAAAACATGAACTGTTCATCCAAAAGGGTGTAAGCCTCAAGTGTAAACTGAGGTATTGCCATCCGACAAAAACAAGCTCATGTCTTCATTCATCCAAGTCCCTGCGCAAGGCCAAAAAATCACAGTCAATCCGGATATGAGCTTGAATGTGCCTTCGATGCCTGTCATTCCTTTTATCGAAGGCGATGGCACAGGACGTGACGTGACGCCTGTGATGATGCGGGTGGTCAATGCTGCAGTGGCTAAGGCCTATGGTGGTACTCGGCAAATTCAGTGGATGGAGGTGTTTGCGGGTGAAAAAGCGATTGCGCTTTATGGTGAGCATGTCGGCTTGCCTGAAGAAACATTGTCCGCTTTGAAAGACTACGTCGTGTCCATCAAAGGCCCGCTCACCACGCCTGTCGGAAGGGGTGTCCGCTCGCTGAACGTCACTTTACGTCAAGAGCTCGATTTGTATGTTTGCCAGCGCCCCGTCCGGTACTTTTCGGGTGTCCCATCACCGCTCAAAGAACCTGAAAAAACCAATATGGTGATCTTTCGTGAAAATTCGGAAGACATTTATGCCGGCATTGAATTCGAAGCTGAGAGCGAAGACGCCCAAAAACTGATTCATTTTTTAACCGTTGAGATGGGCCAAAAATTGCGATTTCCCGGCACATCGGGCATTGGCATCAAACCGGTTTCGCGCGAAGGCACCGAGCGCTTGGTGCGCAAAGCCATTCAATACGCCATTGATCACAACAAGCCCAGCGTGACAGTGGTGCACAAAGGCAACATCATGAAATACACCGAAGGGGCATTCCGCGATTGGGCCTATGCCTTGGCGCATAAAGAATTTGGCGCCATATTGATTGACCAAGGCCCCTGGTGCCAGTTGAAAAATCCGAAAACTGGCAAACCCATTGTGGTCAAAGATGTGATCGCTGATGCTTTTTTGCAACAAATACTCATGCGACCGGCAGAATATGCGGTGGTAGCGACCCTGAATCTGAATGGTGACTATTTGTCCGATGCTTTGGCTGCGCAGGTCGGGGGCATTGGCATTGCACCGGGTGCTAATTTGTCGGATTCTGTGGCTTGTTTTGAGGCCACCCATGGCACCTCAGCTAAATATGCAGGCAAAGATTACGTCAATCCCGGCTCTTTGATCTTGTCAGCTGAAATGATGCTTCGTCACATGGGCTGGTTTGAGGCGGCCGACTTGATCATCTCGGCCATGGAAAATGCCCTTGCCAGTAAGCGAGTGACCTACGACTTTGCGCGCTTGATGGACGGCGCCACCCAAGTCAGCTGCTCTGGCTTTGGGCAGGAAATGATCGATCAGATGTGATCAGGAGCGGGGTTGGCTGTGGGGGGTGTTTCGGCTTGGATATTGACTGCAGTAAGGCCCTTGGGCCCATCTGCGATGTCAAATGTGACCCGGGTACCTTCTTTCAGGCTTTTGTAGCCCTCCATGTTGATGGCTGAGAAATGAGCAAAAACGTCTTCTCTCCCGCCATCAGGCGAGATGAAGCCAAATCCTTTTGCGTCATTGAACCATTTGACTTTTCCAGATGCCATGCTTGTCTCCGACTTTTTTGTTGTTTAAGTGTTGGTGTCGCCAGATTGAATTGTCAATTCGCACTTTTCCTAGGCCTGCGCGCCAAATCCGATGTCATATTTGAAAAATGTTGCACTTTTTGGCAAGGTCATTGGCACCGCACGCCAAGAATGGGCTTCAGGGTCGATAGAATCAAATTCATGGCAACCCGAAAACCTGTTTCCCCTGCAATAACCCCCCAACCCAACCGATCGACGGACGGCGGCGATGCTTTGGTGCTCGACCGCATCACCGATAAGGTCAAGCCGCCCCAGATGTTCCAGGTTCTCATGCTGAATGACGATTTCACCCCCATGGAGTTTGTGGTGTTGGTCATTCAGGAATTTTTCAGCAAAGACCGTGAATCGGCCACCCAAATCATGCTCAAGATACATTTAGACGGCAAGGCGGTTTGCGGCGTCTACTCCAAAGATGTGGCCGCCACCAAGGTGGACCAGGTTCTGGACGCTGCAAAGCAAGCCGGACATCCCTTGCAATGCGTTTCTGAGCCTGTTGAATAAACCGAATCTGCCCCAAAGTAACCCCTATTCACCACCTAGAGAAGGCTTAAGGAAATCTCATGATTGCCCAAGAACTTGAAGTTAGCTTGCACATGGCCTTCGTGGAAGCCCGTCAGCAGCGCCATGAGTTCATCACGGTGGAGCATTTGCTGCTCGCCCTGTTGGACAACCCCAGCGCTGCAGAAGTATTGCGTGCCTGCTCAGCTAACATAGACGACCTGCGCAAATCGCTAGCAGGCTTCATCAAAGACAACACCCCGCAGGTGGCAGGCACCGAAGAAGTGGACACACAGCCCACCCTAGGCTTTCAGCGGGTGATTCAACGCGCCATCATGCATGTGCAGTCCACGGGCAATGGCAAAAAGGAAGTCACCGGCGCGAATGTTTTGGTTGCAATTTTTGGTGAAAAAGACTCACACGCGGTGTACTATCTTCACCAGCAAGGCATCACGCGCCTGGATGTGGTCAATTTCATTGCCCACGGGATCCGCAAAAGCGACCCCCCTGAAGCTGCCAAGTCCGATGCCCCCAGCAGCCCTGAAGCAGAGGAGCAGGGCGGTAGCGAGCGCAACGAAAAAGCGTCTCCACTGGATCAGTACACCCAAAACCTGAATCAAGCAGCCAAAGACGGCAAGATCGACCCGCTGATCGGTCGCGAATATGAGGTGGAGCGCACGATCCAGATCTTGTGCCGTCGCCGCAAAAACAATCCCTTGTTGGTTGGTGAAGCTGGTGTGGGCAAAACCGCCATTGCAGAGGGCCTAGCCTGGCGCATCACCCAAGGTACTGTCCCTGAAATTTTGGCGGAAGCCAACGTGTACTCGCTCGACATGGGTGCATTGCTCGCAGGCACCAAGTACCGCGGCGATTTTGAACAACGCCTCAAAGGTGTGCTCAAAGCCCTGAAAGACAAGCCCAATGGCATTTTGTTCATCGATGAGATTCACACCCTGATCGGTGCCGGCGCGGCATCTGGCGGAACCTTGGACGCGTCCAATCTGCTCAAGCCGGCTTTGTCCAATGGGCAACTCAAATGCATCGGCGCCACCACCTTCACCGAGTACCGTGGCATCTTCGAAAAGGACGCCGCTTTGTCACGTCGTTTCCAGAAAATCGATGTGGTCGAGCCGACAGTCTCTGAAACAGTGGACATCCTGAAGGGTCTGAAGTCGCGTTTTGAAGAACACCACAACGTCAAATATGCGGTGGCCGCTTTGCAGGCTGCCGCTGAGTTGTCTGCCAAGTTTATCAATGACCGTCATTTGCCTGACAAAGCGATTGACGTGATCGATGAAGCAGGTGCCGCCCAGCGGATCATGGTCGCCTCCAAGCGCAAGAAAACCATTGGCAAGGCCGAGATTGAAGATATCGTGGCCAAGATTGCCCGCATTCCGCCTGCCAACGTCTCCAACGACGACCGTAGCAAGTTGCAAACCATCGAACGCGACTTAAAAAGCGTGGTCTTTGGGCAAGACAAAGCCCTCGAAGTACTGGCCTCGGCCGTCAAAATGGCCCGTTCGGGCTTAGGTAAAACCGACAAGCCGATTGGTTCTTTCTTGTTCTCTGGACCCACGGGTGTTGGAAAGACCGAAGCAGCTAAGCAATTGGCCTATATTTTGGGCATCGAACTCATCCGCTTTGACATGTCTGAGTACATGGAGCGCCATGCGGTCAGCCGCCTGATCGGCGCGCCCCCGGGTTATGTGGGCTTTGACCAAGGCGGCCTGCTGACCGAGGCGGTCACCAAAAAACCGCATTGCGTGCTCTTGCTCGACGAAATCGAAAAAGCCCACCCGGACATTTACAACGTGCTCTTGCAGGTGATGGACCACGGCACCTTGACCGACAACAACGGACGCAAGGCTGACTTCCGCAACGTGATCATCATCATGACCACCAACGCGGGTGCCGAGACCATGAACAAGGCCACCATTGGCTTTACGAATCCGCGTCAGGCGGGTGACGAGATGGGTGACATCAAACGCCTGTTCACCCCTGAGTTCCGTAACCGCTTGGATTCGATGGTCAGCTTCAAAGCGCTGGACGAAAACGTCATCATGCGCGTGGTTGATAAATTCTTGCTCCAACTTGAAACCCAGTTGTCTGAGAAAAAAGTGGACGTCACATTCACCGATAAACTGCGCAAGTTCTTGGCCAAGAAGGGCTTCGATCCGCTCATGGGCGCGCGTCCGATGCAGCGCTTGATTCAGGACACGATTCGCAAAGCCTTGGCCGACGAATTGCTGTTTGGCCGCTTGATCGATGGCGGCCGCTTGGAAGTGGACATCGACGACAAAGATGAAGTCTTGTTGGACATTACGCCGCTGCCAAAGAAAGAGGGCAGATCGGCCAAGTCGGAGCCCACGGAGCCGGCAGAAGCTTAAAGCTATGAATCCAAATAACCGCCAACTCAGCAATGTTTGGCGGTTATTTATTAGCTTGCTGACTTAAAAACTGTTCAGCGTCTTTTCCCGCCACCGCCCAAGAGCGAGCCCAGCACCCCACGCACAATCTCGCGACCAATCGACGAACCCACGGTGCGTACCGCGCTTTTGACCACCAGTTGGGCGATGCCGTCGCGGTGGCCGCCGCGTGGGCCGTCGGTCCCAAACAACAGGGTGGACATGCTGCCCATCAAACCGCCGCCTTCTGCGGCTGCTGAGGCTCCTTGAGCGGTCGTACCCGGGGCGGTGCTCACGCCCGCTGCCGAGGCCGCGGCCTGACTCAGGCTGGCACCTTTGGCTTTCAAGATTTCATAGGCCGATTCGCGGTCCAGCAGTTGTTCGTAAACACCCGCCACTAAAGAGTTGTCGCGCAGAGCTTTGCGCTGATCGGGTGATATGGGGCCAATTTGGCTGCCCGGGGGCACCACAAACACGCGTTCGGTTTCTGTGGGACGGCCTTTTTCGTCCAAAAAGCTGATCAAAGCCTCGCCCACGGCCAACTCGGTGATGGCCGCTTCAATGTCCAGGCCCGCTTTGGGCCGCATGGTTTGTGCGGTGGCCTTGACAGCTTTTTGGTCACGCGGTGTGAAGGCGCGCAGGGCGTGCTGTACGCGGTTGCCTAACTGCCCCAAAACAGCGTCCGGAATGTCCAGCGGGTTTTGGGTTACAAAATAAACGCCTACCCCTTTTGAGCGGACCAAGCGCACGACCAATTCAATGCGGTCGACCAAGGCTTTGGGCGCTTCATTAAAGAGCAAGTGGGCTTCGTCAAAAAAGAACACCAGCTTGGGTTTGTCGGGGTCGCCGATTTCTGGCAGTTGCTCAAACAATTCAGAAAGCATCCACAGCAAGAAGGTGGCGTACAAACGTGGCGAATTCAACAACTTGTCGGCGGCCAGGATGTTGATCACGCCACGGCTGTCCACGGTCTGCATGAAGTCCTGAATATTGAGCATGGGCTCGCCGCAAAATTGGTCTCCCCCTTGTTGCTCGATTTGCAGCAATGAGCGCTGAATGGCGCCGATGCTGGCCGCGCTGATGTTGCCGTACTCGGTGGTGAATTCTTTGGCGTGCTCTCCCACATGGCTCAACATGCTGCGAAGATCTTTCATGTCGAGCAGCAACAAACCATTGTCATCGGCTATTTTGAATACCAAATTCAGCACGCCTGCTTGCGTTTCGTTCAGGTTGAGCATGCGCGTGAGCAGCAATGGCCCCATGTCACTGATGGTCGCTCGGACCGGATGGCCTTGCTCGCCAAACACATCCCATAATGTGGTGGGACAGGCGGTCGGTTCAGGGGGTGTTATGCCTCGGCTGGCCAAAGACTCGGCCAATTTTCCTCCGATGTGTCCGGTTTGGCTGATGCCCGTCAGGTCGCCTTTGACGTCGGCCATGAACACCGGCACACCTATGTTGGAGAAGCTTTCGGCCAGTTTTTGCAACGTGACTGTTTTGCCGGTGCCCGTGGCCCCCGTGATCAATCCATGGCGATTAGCCAAACGGGCCAACAGTTCACATTCGGTTTGGGCGTTGCGGGCGATGAGCATGGTGTCTTGCATAAACTCCCTTTATGCGGTGAAAGTAAAATTACAGACTGTAGATTAAATCAAGAACCAAGGAATCGACGATGGCTGGCCACAGTAAATGGGCAAATATTCAGCACCGCAAGGGCAGACAAGACGAAAAACGCCAGCGCATCTGGACCCGGGTGGTTCGCGAAATCATGGTGGCAGCCCGCACAGGCGGGGGCGATGTGTCTGCCAACCCGCGTTTGCGACTGGCCATTGAAAAGGCCAAAGCGGCCAACATGCCGGCTGACACCATCAAGCGCAACGTGGACAAAGCCACTGGCAACCTGGAAGGCATTCATTACGATGAGATTCGCTATGAAGGCTACGGCATTGGCGGCGCAGCGGTGATTGTGGACACCATGACCGACAACCGTGTTCGGACCGTGGCCGAGGTGCGCCACGCTTTCAGCAAATACGGGGGTAACCTGGGCACGGAGGGTTCTGTGGCTTTTCAGTTTAAAAACTGCGGGCAATTGATTTTTGCACCGGGCACGAACGAAGACAAAGTCATGGACGTGGCATTGGAGGCGGGTGCCGAAGATGTGATCACGGACCAAGAAGGCGCTATTGAGGTGCTGACTTTGCCCCTTGATTTTGAAACCGTGAAAAACGCCCTTGAAGCTGCTGGCCTATTCCCAGACATGGCTGAGGTCACGATGCGGGCAGAAAACTCGATCGCATTGGCTGGAGACGATGCCGCACGCATGCAAAAGCTGCTGGATGTGCTGGAAGATTTGGACGATGTGCAAAACGTCTTTCATAACGCAGAAATTTCGGAATCAGGGCCGCTGTCATGAAGGTTTTGGTTGTAGGCGCCGGTGGCCGCGAGCACGCCTTGGCGTGGAAATTGTCTCAGTCGTACCGTGTTCAGCAGGTCTATGTGGCCCCCGGCAATGGGGGTACTGCGCGCGACAAACATCTCATCAATGTGCCGATCACCGACATTACGGCCTTGCGCCAATGGGTGGTTGAAAACAGCATTTCACTGACGATAGTGGGCCCAGAAGCCCCTTTGGCGGCAGGCATCGTAGACGATTTTCGCACCCATGGGTTGCGCATTTTTGGTCCTACCCAAGCGGCTGCTCAGTTGGAAAGCTCCAAAGCTTTTTCTAAAGCGTTCATGCAGCGTCACCACATTCCGACTGCGGAGTTTGAAACGTTCACTGATGCCGCTTTGGCCCATGCCTATGTAGACCTGAAAGGTGCTCCGATTGTGGTGAAAGCCGATGGCCTGGCCGCTGGCAAAGGGGTGGTTGTGGCCATGACTTTGCAAGAAGCCCATGAGGCCATTGACTTCATGTTGATCGACAACACGTTGGGCGTGACGCACAACGCAGGGGGTGCTCGGGTGGTGATTGAAGAATTTTTGCTGGGTGAAGAGGCCAGTTTTATTGTGTTGTGCGATGGCGAAAACGTGGTTGCCATGGCCACCAGCCAAGACCACAAGCGCTTGCATGATGCTGACCAGGGTCCGAACACGGGTGGTATGGGCGCTTATTCACCGGCTCCTGTGGTAACCGCTGAGGTGCACGCAAGAGCTTTGCGCGAGGTGATTTTGCCGACCATTCGTGGCCTGAAAAAAGACGGCATCACCTACACCGGGTTTTTGTATGCGGGCTTGATGATCGACCCTCAAGGCCAACTCAAAACCCTTGAATTCAATTGCCGTATGGGCGACCCCGAAACCCAACCCATCATGATGCGCTTGAAGACCGACTTTTTGGAGGTGATGCTTGCCGCCACTTCGGGTGGTTTGGACAAGTTGGAGCTGGAGTGGGATCGACGCGTGGCCATGGGCGTGGTGCTGGCGGCTGCCGGTTATCCGGTGTCGCCCCGCAAAGGTGATGTGATTTCTGGTTTGCCTGTTGATGCTGCAGAGGCGGTGGTGTTTCACGCGGGTACCCATGAAGAAGACGGACAGTGCCTCACCAGCGGTGGACGCGTATTGTGCGTCACAGTGCTGGCCGACTCGGTCCGACAAGCCCAACAAAAAGCCTACGAAGTGACGCAAAGCGTTCATTTTGACGGCATGCAGTACCGGCGCGACATCGGCTTTCGGGCGATCAAGCCCTGAGTCACAACTCTTTAATTATCATGACTGAAGATTTTGATATTTCCGCCGCACGCAGTTATTTAACGGGGTTGCAGCAACGCATCACTTCTGCACTGAACGCGATGGACGACACGCCTTTCGTTGTGGATGCATGGCAAAAAGAGGCGCATGAGCCCCTGCAAGGCAACGGCATCACCATGATGATGGAGGGTGGGCCGGTGTTTGAGCGGGCAGGGTGCGGCTTTTCTCATGTGACGGGACACAAATTGCCGCCTTCAGCCACCGCACACCGGCCTGAATTGTCAGGCGCGCCTTTTGAGGCCATGGGCATGTCACTGGTTTTCCATCCGCGCAACCCGTATGTGCCCACTGTGCATATGAACGTGCGAATGATTGTGGCCAAGCCTGAAGGTTTGGCGCCAGTTGCCTGGTTTGGTGGCGGTATGGATCTGACGCCTTATTACGGATTTGAAGAAGATGCGGTGCATTTTCACCAGACCTGCAAATTGTCCTTGAGGCCATTTGGTGAGGATTTGCATCCCCGTTTCAAAGCGTGGTGTGACACTTATTTTTGTAATAAACATCGACAGGAGCAGCGCGGTGTCGGGGGGATTTTCTTTGATGATTTTTCTGAACTCGGCATGCAGCGGAGTTTTGCCATGCTGCAAAGCGTGGGCGATTCATTTTTAACTTCCTATATACCGATTGTGGCGCGTCGCAAGGACATGCCCTACGGCGAAAGAGAGCGAGACTTTCAGTTGTATCGTCGAGGCCGGTATGTGGAATTCAACTTGGTCTGGGACCGTGGCACCCACTTTGGTTTGCAATCGGGTGGGCGCACGGAGTCGATATTGTTGTCAATGCCTCCCTTGGTCAGTTGGTCGTACAAGCACCAGCCACTGCCAGGCTCGCCTGAAGCACGGCTTCTCAGCCACTTTTTGGTGCCCAAGGACTGGGTGTGATCGACTTAAGCGATGTCACCACCAAGCGCATCGGTGTCTACGGCGGTGCTTTTGATCCACCGCATCTGGCGCACAGGGCCTTGGCGCAAGCCGCAGTGGAGCAACTTGCGCTGGACTGCTTGTTGATTCTCCCGACCGGCCAGGCTTGGCATAAGGACCGCCGCTTGACCCCAGCCCATCACCGTTTGGCCATGACCCGCCTGGCTTTTCATGACTTACCCCATTCCAGGATCGATGATCGCGAAATCCGGCGCGTGGGCCCGACGTTTACCGTGGACACTTTGAGAGAGTTGGCCCAAGAAAATCCAGGTGCCCAATTGTTCTTGGTGATGGGTGCAGACCAGGCCAATTCCTTGCACACCTGGCATGAACTAGAGGAAATCTACCGATTGGCTATAATTGGCTTTGCTGAGCGTGATGCTCCCGATTCACCATTGACGCCAAGTCAAGTGCGTTTGCAGGATAAAAATCCTGCCATTCAAGGGGATTTTCGAGCCATCGTGCTCCCCCTGATGCCGCACAGCGCCACCGACATCCGCTCACGCGTGGCGTCTGGCCAATCCCCTAATGCACTGGTCTGCGATGCCGTTGCAAGCTATATTCAAGATAACCACCTATACCCGACTGCCCGATGAACGATACCGCTGCCAAAAAAGATGTGACCAAACTCCAACGCGCCATTGTGGACGCCCTTGAAGATGTGAAAGCGCAAGACATTCAGGTGTTCGACACAGAGCACCTTTCGGCGCTGTTTGAGCGTGTGGTGGTGGCTTCAGGTACTTCTAACCGGCAAACTAAAGCTTTGGCAGCGAGTGTGCGTGACAAAGTGCGTGAAGCGGGCTTCCCCAAGCCCCGCACGGAGGGTGAAGACAACGGCGAATGGATCATTGTGGACTGCGGCAGCGCGGTGGTGCATGTGATGCAACCGACCATCCGTTCTTATTACAACCTGGAAGAGCTTTGGGGCGACAAGCCTGTTCGCTTGAAGCTGGGTGCGCCAAAACCAATAGAAGCTGCCGGCCACAGTGGAACGGCCAAATCGGACAGGGTGAATCACGCAGGCAAAGCGCCAAGGCGTATGGATCAAGAACCTGTGAAGGCCCAAATGCCAGGTCGCCCCAGCGTCAAAAAGGCCGCTGCAAAACCCGTATCCAAAACTGCGACCAAAACGGTCAGCAAAACTGCGGCCAAGCCTGCTGCCAAATCTGCCGTTAAGCCAGCGGTCAAATCGCCCATGAAAATGGTCAAAGTCAATGAGCCTTCAAAGTCCGTCAAGAAGACGCCTGCCAAGTCGGCCGTCAAGCCCGTTGCCAAACGTGCTCCGGCCAAAAAGGCAGCCCCCCGTAAACCTTGAGCTAATGCATGAAGCTGCTGATCGTGGTGGTCGGCCAACGCGTGCCGGATTGGGCGCAAAACGCTTGGGATGAGTATGCCAAGCGGTTTCCTTTCGAACTCAAGGTCGAGCTCAAAGCGGTCAAAACCGAGCCCCGAGGTTCCAAATCTCTGGAAACACTCTACAACGCAGAGCGCCAACGCATCGAAGAGGCCATTCCCAAAGGGTGCCGTATCGTTGTCTTAGACGAACTCGGAACTTCCCTGACAACCAAGGCGCTCGCCACCCGTTTGCAAAACTGGCAACTCGAGAGTGACGATGTGGCGCTGGTCATTGGGGGGCCGGATGGACTTGACCCGGCCTTCAAGCAATCCGCGCACGAACGCATTCGCCTGTCAGACATGACGCTTGCCCATGCCATGGCGCGTGTCTTGTTGATTGAGCAGTTGTACCGGGCTTGGTCCATCAACGCCAATCATCCATACCACCGCGAATAAAGTTTTACCCGCAACCCAGGTTTAATTCATGACTTCCTTCATCTATCTGGCTTCCCAAAGCCCTCGCCGAAGCCAGTTGTTAGACCAAATCGGTATTTCGCACAAATTGTTATTGCCGGCGCCTGATGAAGACGCGGAGTCTTTAGAGCTTGCGCTCCCAAGGGAGTCTCCCATGCATTACGTGAAACGCGTGACCGCACTCAAGCTCGATGCGGCTGTGTTGCGAATGAAGGCACGCCTATTGCCGGTAGCGCCTGTGCTTTGTTCTGATACCACAGTGGCTTTGGGCAGAGAAATTGTGGGTAAGCCTGTTGACGCCAAAGATGCCATACGCATGCTGCAAGCCTTGTCGGGTCAGACACATCGGGTTTTGACCGCTGTCGCGATCCAGTCTGGCCGTAAACGCCTCACCACGGTGTCTCTGTCGCGGGTGACTTTTGCAGCCCTATCTCGGTCGCAGATCAAGGCTTATGTGGACAGCGGCGAACCCATGGGCAAAGCTGGCGCCTATGGTGTTCAAGGTTTGGCTGCTGCCCATATTTCAGGTATGCAGGGCAGTTATTCAGGCATCATGGGCTTGCCAGTGCATGAAACTGCTGTGTTGTTACGACAAGTGGGCGTGCGTTGCTGATAACGTTAAACACTCTGAGATCGCTATGCAACAAGATATTTTGATCAATTGGTCGCCACAGGAAACCCGTGTGGCGGTCGTTGAACACGGCGCCGTCCAAGAGCTTCATGTGGAACGCACCTTGGAGCGCGGCTTGGTGGGTAACGTGTATTTGGGCAAGGTGGCGCGGGTATTGCCAGGCATGCAGTCGGCCTTTATCGATATCGGCTTGGAGCGGGCGGCCTTCTTGCATGTGGCTGATGTGTGGCAGCGCCAACCCGAAGGGGAGCCTCCTCAAGTAGCACGCAGCAGTCAGCCCGTGGTGCCCATTGAACGTCAGGTGTTTGAAGGTCAGGCCTTGATGGTGCAAGTCATCAAAGACCCTTTGGGTAGCAAAGGCGCGAGGCTCTCGACACAGATCAGCATTGCCGGCCGGCACCTGGTTTTCTTGCCCCAAGACGATCACATTGGGGTTTCGCAAAAAATTCCTACAGATCAACGGGATCAATTGCGTTCCCGCTTGCAGTCTTTGGTGGGAAGCGCTGGGGGTGGTTTTATTTTGCGCACCAACGCCGAAGACTCAACCGATCAGGAGTTGGGCGACGACATTGGTTATTTACGCAAGACTTGGGCACGGATCAAAGATGCTTCCGTTCGATTGCCTGCGCAGTCATTGCTGCACCAAGATCTGACGCTGCTAGAGCGTGTATTGCGCGACTTGGTGGGCGAGGGGACCCAGTCTATCCGCATCGATTCGCGCGAGCAGTTTCAAAAGTTGATGGGCTTTAGCAAAGAATTCATGCCTGCAGCATCAGAGCGACTTCAACTTTACAAGGGGGAGCGGCCGATTTTTGATTTGTATGCGATTGACGAAGAAATTGCCAAAGCACTGGGCCGCAGGGTCGAGCTCAAATCAGGTGGTTATTTGATCGTCGACCAAACGGAGGCTTTGACCACCATCGACGTGAATACCGGCGCTTATGTGGGTGCCCGTAATTTTGATGACACGATTTTCAAAACCAATTTGGAAGCCGCTCAGGCCATTGCCCGGCAGTTGCGCTTGCGCAACTTGGGTGGCATTGTGATCGTGGACTTCATAGACATGGGCCGCTCTGAACACCAAGAGGCGGTGCTGGCCGAGTTTAAAAAGCAATTGGCCCGCGACAGGGTCAAGACAATGGCGGGCGGTTTTTCTCAACTGGGTTTGTTGGAGATGACACGCAAACGCACGCGTGAGTCATTGGCTCACCTGCTGTGCGAGCCCTGTCCATCATGCCAAGGCAAGGGCATTGTCAAAACCACGCGCACGGTGGTCTATGACATCTTGCGAGAGATATTGCGTGAGGCCAAGCAGTTCAATCCGCGTGAATTTCGCGTGATCGCCCGACCGTCTGTGATTGAGCTGTTGCTGGACGAAGAGAGCCAGCATTTGGCAGCCCTTTCGGACTTCATCGCTAAACCCATTTCGCTGCAAAGCGAGTCGGCCATGGGGCCAGAAGAGTACGACGTCGTGTTGCTCTGATGGGCGCTATCAAGGAGACGTAATCACATAGGAGAAACTTCAATTTCTGCCTTGTGGTGCAGGCGAAAATAGGCGCCGCCTAGGTCCAACAGGCCTTGGTGAGTACCTTGCTCTAAGATCTTGCCTTGGGACATGACCACGATCCGATCCGCATGCTCGATGGTAGACAGTCGGTGGGCAATGATCAGCGTCGTGCGCCCTTTCATGAGGCGTTGCAGGGCATCTTGCACCAGTCGCTCTGATTCATTGTCCAGTGCCGAGGTGGCCTCGTCCAAAATGAGAATGGGGGCATCTTTGTACAGCGCGCGTGCAATGGCCAAACGCTGGCGTTGCCCGCCAGAAAGTTGCGCGGCGTTGTGTCCGAGCAGGGTGTGCATGCCCTGTGGCAGCCGATCCACATGCTCCGAGAGGTTGGCCGCGCTCAGGCAGTCATTGACCTTGTCTTTGTCGACAGACTGGCCCAGTGCCACATTGGCTGCCACAGTGTCGTTGAGCATGACCACATCTTGGCTGACCATGGCCATTTGCTGTCGAAGGGCAGACAGTTGCCATTCGCTGACATCATGGCCGTCCACCAAAATCTGGCCTTTGCTAGGCAACACAAAGCGGGGCAGGAGATTGGCCAAGGTGGTTTTGCCTGAGCCTGAGGGCCCCACAAAGGCCACTGATTCCCCCGGTTGAACTTTCAGGGATACCGAATCTAGAGCGGGAGCGGACTCAGAGTGAAATTGAACGCTGACATCCACCCATTCGATGACGCCTGAGCCCTTGACAGCTTCAGGTGCATAGTGCCCTTGGGCTTCACAAGCCACATCTTCCATCAATTGCAAACCCCGCTCGAGTGCAGCCAATCCGCGGGTGATGGGGTTGGCCACATCAGCCAAGCGTTTGATGGGTGCAATCAACATCAGCATGGCCGTGATGAAGGCCACAAAACCCCCTACAGTGGCGCCTTGGGCGCCATTCTGGCTCTGCACCAAGGCAATCATCAGGACCAAAGACAAGGCCACTGCCGCCAGTAACTGGGTCAAGGGCGACATGGAGGCAGAGGCAATTGTCGACCGGATGGCAAGACCGCGCAGCCGGTCGCTCAGGATTTCAAAGCGCTTGATTTGGCTTTCTTCTGCGTGGTGAAGACGAATCATTTTGTAGGCCAACACATTTTCTTCCACCACATAAGCCAGATCATCGGTAGCAGTTTGGCTTTCGCGGGTCAATCGGTAAAGCCGCTTTGAAAGCACCTTCATGATCCACGCGACGCCTGGCGTCACCACGAAAACCACCAAAGTCAGTTTCCAATTCAAGATGAACAAATAGCCAATCAAAGCGATCAAAGAAAAGCCATCGCGTGACAAACCGATCAAGGCGGACACCAGTTGACCTGCGCCGCTTTGGACTTCATAGACGATGGTGTTGGACAAGGCGCTGCTTGATTCTTTGGAAAAAACCGCTAATTCGGCTTTCATCAGGCGATCGAACATGGCCGTTCGCAGCAATTGCATGCCGTCATTGGCAATGCGCGTCAAACTGTATTGAGATACGAAATGAGCCGCGCCGCGAATGGCAAAAATCCCGATCACCGCCACCGGTACCGACCACAAAGGCAGCGTGCCCTTGGAAAAACCTTTGTCCAGTAAGGGCTGGAAAAGTGCAGGGATCAGGGGCTCAGTGATGGCGGCCACCACGGTCGCCAAAATGCCGGCAGCCCAGACCCAAGGCTGTTGGCCGAAATACGGCATCAAACGTTTCAAACGTTGCAACAAAGGCGTGGGAGTCGGCGGCGTTACGCTTGGGGTGGGTTCGGTCATTTCAGATGATTTTACGCAAGCTTTAAAATCGACTTCTAGCGTGTACGATCAGGAATTGGTACATTTTCAGGTTTTTAACCTAGGTGCTATGAACGCTGCTGTCCGTTTGATTTTCTTTTTCGCAACACAAGCGACCCTTGCGAGGGCTAGAGCTTCGTGGTCTTGTTTGGCCCTCGTGGCGTTGGCTTTCACGCAATTGCCCGCATATGCCCAGTTCAGGGTTGAAGTGACGGGTGTGGGCTTGACCCAACTGCCTTTGGCTGTGGCGCCCTTTAAGGGGGAGGACTCTGCCCCTCAAAAAGTGTCCGCTATTTTGCTGGCCGATTTGGAGCGCAGCGGTCAGTTCAGGGCTGTAGAAGGTAAAGATGCGAATATGGATGAGGCTTCTCAGCCTGACCTTGCCCTGTGGCGCAAGCGCAATGCCGATGCCTTGGTCGCGGGAAGTCTGACCCGACTTGCCGATGGCCGCTATGACATCAGGGCTCGACTTTGGGACGTAGTGGGGGGCCAATTACGTGGGGAATACAAGGAAGTGGTAACCCCTGCCGATCTGCGTTTGTCCGCACACCGATTGGCCGATCAAATTTACGAAAAACTCACCGGTGACAAAGGTGTTTTTGCCACCCGCATAGCGTATGTCACCAAAACCGCTTCACGTTACACCCTGTGGGTAGCGGATTCTGACGGTGAGGGTGCACAAGCCGCATTGGCCAGTCCTGAGCCGATCATCTCGCCTTCTTGGTCGCCTAATGGCTCCCAATTGGCTTATGTGTCATTCGAGTCCAAAAAACCAGTCATTTACACCCATGAACTGGCGTCCGGTAAACGCCGGGTTGCAGCCAACTTTCGGGGCTCCAACAGTGCACCGACGTGGTCCCCTGACGGACGCTCGTTGGTCGCAACTTTAAGTCGCGACGGGGGGTCTCAGCTTTTCCAGATAGATTTGCAAGGGGGGGAGCCGCGTCGCCTCACCCAGTCCAATGCCATTGACACAGAGCCCACCTTCTCTCCCGATGGAAGCAAGCTTTATTTTGTCAGTGACCGTGGGGGCTCACCGCAGATCTACCGGGTGCCTTTGTCTGGCGGGAATCCTGAGCGTGTCACTTTTGCCGGAACCTACAATATTTCGCCCACCATCAGTCCTGATGGTCGCTGGATGGCTTATGTCTCCAGAATTGGTGGACAATTCAAGCTTCAGATGATGGACTTGTCTACAAACCAAATTTCCAGCATCAGTGACACGACAGCTGATGAAAAGCCAAGCTTCTCACCCAACAGTAAATTGGTGGTCTATGCCACGCAAGTGCAAGGCCGAGAAGCTTTGATGACCACCACCTTGGATGGAAAAATCAAGGCGCGACTTTCAGGGCAAAGTGGGGATATTCGTGAGCCTGATTGGGGACCATTCCGTAATTGACGTCATGGCATTTTTAGAATTTTTTGTTTCCAGGAGTATTTATGTTGATCCGTAACTTTTCTGTGCTTGTTCTTTTTGCCTTTCTTTCCGCTTGCTCTTCAGGTGTCAAGCTCAATGACGTTCCCGTGGAGGACAAATCTGCAAGCGCTCTGAACACTGGTGCCAACACCAACGCCATTGACTCGGGAAGTGCGGTCGGGCAGAACAGTGTGGCGGGTGTATTAACAGACAAAGGTGCTGCTACTGGTGTGGGCCCAGCAGGTGCTAATGTGGTATTTTTTGACTATGACAGTTTCACACTCAAGCCTGAGGCGAGAGCAGTCGTTGAAAGCAACGCCCAATTTCTGCAAGCCAACAAACAACGCAAAGTCATGCTGGAAGGTCATACGGATGATCGTGGCGGCCGAGAATATAACTTGGCACTGGGTCAAAAGCGAGCCGAATCCGTTCGCCGCGCCCTGACCTTGTTGGGTGTGAGTGAGTCCCAAGTCGAAGCCGTGAGTTTTGGCAAAGAAAAGCCTTCAGCTTCGGGTATGGACGAGTCTTCTTTGGCGAAAAATCGCCGAGTTGAAATTAAATACTGATGACAGCCATGGCCAAACCCTTGATTTGGAGCCGCTGCGCAGTCGTTGCGCTTTGTTTTTCACAGTCTTTAGCGATTGCGGGATTGTTTGAAGACGATGATGCGCGGCGTGCCATTTTGGATTTACGACAAAGACTAGAGCAACTCAGTGGCTCTGGTGTGTCGCAAAGCAAGAGTCAATCGGAGGAGATATTCAAATTACGAAGTGCATTGTTGGATTTGCAAGGGCAAATTGAAACCCTCAAGGCAGAGCAAGCCAAGTTGCGCGGCACCCATGAACAGTTGATCCGAGATTTGAGTGAGTTGCAACAACGTCAAAAAGACGTGCAATTGGGCGTGGATGATCGTTTGCGCAAATTCGAACCTGTCAAAGTGAGCTTAGACGGCGCAGAATTTTTGGTGGAACCCTCAGAAAAGCGCGACTACGATGCCGTCATGGCTGTCTTTCGCAAAGGCGATTTTGCATCTGCTCAATCGGCTTTAGCGGGGTTCAGTCAACGTTACCCTGGCAGCGGTTACTTGCCATCGGTTCTTTTTTGGTTGGGCAATGCGCAATATGCCAACAAAGACTATGCCGGTTCTTTCAGCAGCTTCAAACGCATGCTGAGTTTGGTGCCTAATCACGGTCGCGCCTCGGAAGCCATGTTGGCGATCTCCAATTGCCAGATTGAACTCAAAGACTTGAAGTCAGCGCGCAAAACTCTGGAAGATTTGGTCAGCACCTACCCCGAATCTGAAGCCTCGCAAGTCGCCAGGGAACGTTTGACCCGCTTGAAGTAAGCCGCAAATGGATGCCTCGCAATTGGCCTCAACCACCCTGGGGGTGCTGATTATGGCGTTCATCCTTGCTGTTGCTTTGGGCGCCTTGGTGCATGCCACTCACTTTTGCACCATGGGTGCGATCAGTGACCAGGTGTTGATGCAAGACGCAACGCGCCTGCGCCAGTGGGCGTTGGCTGCAGCAGTCAGCATTTTGGGATTTGCGGCCATGCATTTTGGTGGATGGATCAATCCACTTCAGACCATTTACGCTTCAAACAAAATGCTTTGGCTGTCTGCGATTGCAGGGGGCTTATCTTTCGGAGTGGGGATGGTTTTGGCTTCTGGGTGTGCTTCTAAAGCCTTGGTACGCCTGGGCTCGGGCAATCTCAAATCACTGGTTGTTTTGTTGGTCATGGCTGTGTTTGCCATGGCCACTTTGCGCGGCTTGCTCGGTGTATGGCGTGTGAATATGCTTGAAGCTGTGTTCATCGATGCCTATTCGCAGCCCTTTGTGGGCAGTTGGTGGGCCCAACAAAGTGGACGCAGTATTCCTGTGGCCAGTGCCGCTGCGGCGCTTTGTTCAGGGGGTGGCCTGTTGTTGTGGGTTTTCAAAGACCGCCAATTTTGGCGTGCAAACAATATTCTTGCAGGACTTGGCGTGGGTTTCCTGATCACCTTGATGTGGTGGGTCTCGGGCGTATGGGGCCATGGAATGGAGCATCCCGAAACACTGGAAGAGTTTTTCATGGCAACTTCGAGCGGCCGGATGGAGTCTTTCAGCTTCACGTCTCCCGTGGCCTTGGTTTTGGATGCCTTCATGTATTTCAGCGACGGCAGCAAACGGCTGAGCATTGGGATGGTGTCCGTCTTTGGTGTGATCGTGGGCGCCCATGTGCATGCGCGGGTCACGCGATCATTTCGATGGGAGAGTTTTGCCAACCGCCAGGATTTCACCCGGCATGTGATCGGTGGGGCTCTGATGGGTTTCGGTGGCGTCACGGCCATGGGCTGCACCATAGGTCAAGGTCTGAGTGGCCTGTCTACGCTCAGCTGGATGAGCCTTGTGACGGTGGCCGCAATTGCTTTGGGCGCATGGACTACGCTGACATGGCAACTCAGGCGTGTAGACATGACCCTATGAGCGACTTTGATATTGCCCGCAGCTTTGGGGGCCTAGACCGTTTATACGGGCCAGGTCCTGCCGCACGGATTCGCCAAGCGCATGTGGTCGTGGTGGGACTGGGCGGTGTGGGTTCTTGGTCTGCAGAAGCCCTGGCACGCAGTGGCGTTGGCCGGATCACTTTGATTGATCTGGACCATGTCGCAGACTCCAATATCAACCGCCAAATTCATGCCTTGAGCGCCACAGTGGGTCAAGCCAAAGTCGTGGCCATGAAACAGCGAATTGCACAGATCAACCCGAACTGCGTTGTCGACTGTATTGAAGACTTTGTAGCGCCTGAAAACTGGCCCGCCATCTTGGGTCCTGGGGCCTTGCCTGATGCACTCATAGACGCATGCGATCAAGTCAAGGCCAAAGTCGTCATGGCCCAATGGGCGGTTCAGAACAAAGTGTGTTTCGTCTCTGTGGGTGCAGCAGGAGGCAAGCGGCTGGCGCACAAGGTCGATCTGGATGATTTAGCGCAGGTCACGCACGACCCCTTGCTCGCGCAACTTCGGTACCAGTTGCGCAAAATGCATGGGGCTCCAAGAGAGGGCCGAAAGATGGGCGTGACGTGTGTGTTCAGTCGTGAGGCCGTTGCACCACCGGATGCATCCTGCGCTGTCGAGGGCGACGGGAGCCTCAATTGTCACGGTTATGGATCGGTGGTCACGGTGACGGCCACATTTGGATTGTGCGCCGTCTCTGCTATTTTGAATTTTCTTCATGGGTCTTTTGATACCCTGACAAATAACGCTATAATTTGAGGCTTAGCGAAACACGAAATACTGCGTTAAAACAGTGCCGCGTGTGCGCTTGATGGGACCATAGCTCAGTTGGTAGAGCAGCGGACTTTTAATCCGTTTGTCGTGGGTTCGACCCCCGCTGGTCCCACCAAAATTTAAACTGAAACACCCTGTACGAAAGTGCAGGGTGTTTTTTTTGCTCCGCGATTCAAGCGGTTGTGGTGTTCGATTCGATGTGTTGAATCTGCTCTGACAATTCAAGCCATTTGACTTCCAAGTCTTCTAATTCAGAATTGACTGCGCCCAGGTCTTTGCTGGCTTGGACTATTTCGTCAGTGACCTTGAGCGTTACCAATGCGTTTTCAAGCGCTGTTTTTTGGGTTTGCAATTGGTCCATGCGTTCTTCAGTTTGGGCCAATGTTTTCTTGAAGGGTTTGGTTTGCGCCGCGTGCTGTTGCGTGCGCTCAGGTGCCGATAGGATGGGTGCCTTTTGCAAAGGCGGTTTATTCGACGACTCTTTGGCTTCTTCTCGAAGTCGCTTGGACTCTTCGAGCAGGTATTTTTGGTAATCGTCCAAGTCGCCATCAAAAGGCTCCACCTTGCCACGACCCACCATCCAGAATTCATCACACACAGCACGCAATAAGGATCGGTCATGGCTCACCAGCATGACGGTGCCTTCGAACTCATTCAGCGCCATGGCCAGTGCTTCACGGGTTGCCAAGTCCAAATGGTTGGTAGGCTCGTCCAGCAGCAACAGGTTCGGACGTTGCCAGACGATCATGGCCAGCACCAGCCTGGCTTTTTCACCGCCGCTCATCGTGCCCACCGCTTGTTTGACCATGTCGCCTGTGAAGTTAAACGACCCCAAGTAACTGCGCAGATCCTGCTCGCGGCTGGGTTCGCCACTGTTGGGGCCTTGCTCTTTGGCCAAGCGGATCATGTGTTCCAGGGGATTGTCCTGCGGTCGCAGGACATCCAGCTCTTGCTGGGCAAAGTAGCCAATGTTCAAACCTTTGCCTTCGGTCATCGTGCCGCCCAGCTGCGGCATGGTGCGGGCAATGGTTTTGACCAGCGTGGATTTGCCTTGCCCGTTGGCGCCCAAAATACCGATGCGCTGGCCCGCCAAAACCGATTTACTGATGCCTTGCAAAATGGGTTTGGGGTGGTCGTCGACGATATAACCAAAACTGGCCTCACTCATGGCCAACATCGGGTTGGGCAGGTTGTTAGGCTCTTTGAAGCCGAAGGTGAATTCGGCGTCGGCCAACAGGGGCGCAATTTTTTCCATGCGTTCCAGGGCTTTAACGCGGCTTTGCGCCTGTTTGGCCTTGCTGGCTTGGGCTTTGAAGCGCGTAATGAACTTTTGCAAGTGGGCAATTTTGTCTTGCTGTTTGCTGAATGAAGCTTGTTGCAGCTCCATTTGCTGTGAACGCAAAATCTCAAAGGCGCTGTAGTTGCCGCCGTAGCGTGTGAGTTTGGCTTGGTCGATGTGCAGCGTCACGTCGGTAATGGCATCTAAAAATTCCCGGTCGTGGCTGATGACGATCATGGTGCCGGTGTAACGTTTGAGCCAGGCTTCGAGCCAAACCAGGGCGTCCAAGTCCAAGTGGTTGGTGGGTTCGTCAAGCAACAAAATATCAGACGGACACATCAGCGCACGGGCCAGTTGTAAACGCATGCGCCAGCCGCCTGAAAAACTGTTCACCGGGTTGTTCAACTCGTCAACGCTGAAGCCCAGTCCCAAGATCAGCGCTTCAGCGCGGGGCAGGGCGTCGTGGTCACCGGCATCGGCCAAGTCGGTGTACACGTGCGCCATTTCCATGCCGTCGCCACTGGCTTCTGCGGCCACCAGGCGTTGGCGCAACTCGGCCAAGCGGGTGTCGCCTTCCAGCACGAAGGTGGAGGCGGGTTCATCGGTCTCGGGCATGTTCTGCGCGACCTGACCCATGCGCCAGGCTTTGGGTATGGAAAAATCGCCGCCATCTTCATGCAGGGTACCGTTGAAAAGCGCAAACAGGGTGGACTTGCCCGCCCCGTTACGGCCGACCAAACCGACTTTTTCTCCGGGGTTGAGGGTAACGGTGGCACTGTTGAGCAGCACTTTGGCGCTGCGGCGCAGCGTAACGTTCTTCAGGATAATCATGGGGCTTTAGCGGCTGCTCGGACTGGTCAATGCCAGACCTAAAAACAGCAAATCGGGGTTCGGGTGGTCTTTAAAGGGCGCAACAGGGACAAAACCCAGCGAGGTGTACAAAGCCAGCCCCGAGTTGTTGTTGCGCCAAGTGCTCAAGGCTGCGTGAGTGTAGCCTGCTTGTGTGGCAGCTTGAAGTAATTCGCGAATGATGTTTTTGGCGTGGCCTTGGTGGCGGTGTTCAGGGCGCACATAGATTCGTTTGATTTCGCAGGTCCCCTCCCGTCGCGTGTGTGTGAAAGCACCGCAAGCAATGGGGCCAGTCTCATTGTTTAAGAGCAAAGCCCCGCCAAGAGGCTTCCCATAGCGTGCGGGCAGGTCTTCAAGATCTTTCCATATGGTGCTCAAATGCGGCTGATCGAGGTCTTTGTCCGCGTAGGCCTGCAGCAAAAGGGCCAGTTCTGCCCATTCCACTGGGCTTTGCACAGACAAAAGTGTCATTGTTTTTGTCCGTGTAAATTCAATAAAGCAGAGCGCTCAACCATTAAAACTTGATCTTCTCCAGCGCTGGTTTCGAGCCAAATGACTTCGAGTTCAGGGAAGGCATTTTCAAAATGTTCACGCTCGTTACCGATCTCCAGCACCAGCACGGCCTGTTCGCTCATGTGCGTGGGGGCATCGATAAGCAGTTGGCGGACAAAGTCCATTCCATCTTCGCCACCGGCCAGTGCCAGAGCCGGCTCAGCAAGGAATTCGGCGGGCAGGGCTTGCATGCTGGAAGCGCAGACATAGGGGGGGTTGCACAAAATCAAATCAAACAGACCGGGCACGGTTTTCAGGCCATCGCTTTCAACCAATCTGATTCGCTCGTGCATGAGATGGCGCGCCACATTCATGTGGGCTACAGCCAAGGCGTCGGGCGAAATGTCGGCACCCACCACGGTCACATCAGGATAGGTCATGGCGGCAAGCACCGCCAGGCTGCCATTGCCGGTACACAAGTCAAGGACGTGCTTGGTATGCTCGCCCAGCCAATAGTCGATGCCGCCATCGGCCAGCAACTCGGCAATGAAACTGCGTGGCACGATGCTGCGTTCATCAATATAGAAAGACACGCCTTGCAGCCAAGCCTCTTGTGTCAGATAGGCCGCGGGCTTGCGGGTGGTGATGCGTTGTTGCACCAAGGCACTGACCGATGAAATTTCATCGGATGTCAGTGAGCGGGTGAATGCGTCAGTGTCGCTGTCCAGCGGCAAACCCAGTTTCCACAAGGTAAGCCATGCAGCCTCGTCATGGGCGTTGGCTGTCCCGTGACCAAATGACAGTGAGGCACCAGACAGTTGGGTGGCCGAAGCGGCAATCAGCTCGGTCAGGGTCATGCGGACTGGATTTGCAATTGCTTGTTCAGCTCCTGCAGAACTTCTCGGTAAATGTCTTTGAGCGGTTCCATTTCGGCGAGCACGATGTGCTCGTTGATTTTGTGGATCGTCGCATTGGGCGGACCCATTTCTATGACTTGTGGGCAAATTTGCGCAATGAAGCGACCGTCACTGGTGCCTCCGGTGGTGGACAACTGGGTTTGTATGCCCGTTTGGCTGAGAATGGCTTCTTGCACCGCCTTGACCAGGGTGCCTGGTGTGGTCAGGAAGGGCAGACCGCCTATGACCCAACTCAAGTCAAAATCCAGTCCGTGTTCTTTCAGGACATCGGTCAGGCGCTGTTGCAGACTTTCGGGTGTGGATTCGGTACAAAAACGGAAGTTGAAGTCGATCACCACCGCACCGGGAATGATGTTGCTGACGCCGGTGCCACCGTGGATGTTGCTGACTTGCCAACTGGTGGGCTGGAAAAATGCGTTGCCCTTGTCCCATTCGATGCCTGCCAACTCGGCCAGCGCGGGTGCAGCCATGTGGATCGGGTTGCGGGCCAGATGGGGATAAGCGATATGGCCTTGGATGCCTTTGACAGTGAGCTTGCCGCTCATGGTGCCGCGTCGACCGTTTTTAATCATGTCTCCAGTCCGCTCGACCGAGGTGGGTTCACCCACGATGCAGTAGTCGGGCGCGGCGCCACGCTGTTGGAGTAGCTTGCAGACTACCACCGTGCCGTCGACGGCAGGGCCTTCTTCATCGCTGGTAAGTAAAAAGGCCAGACCGAGGGCAGGTTGGGGGTGGATGGCTAAAAACTCCTGCGCAGCAACCACCATGGCAGCGATCGAGGTTTTCATGTCGCAACTGCCGCGGCCAAAGAGTTTGCCATCGCTGTGCGTGGGTGTGAAGGGGTCGCTGGCCCATTGGTCCAATGGGCCGGTGGGCACCACATCAGTGTGACCTGCAAAGGCGAGTGTTTTGCCCGATGTGCCTGGACGGTGTGCCCAGAGATTGCGAACCCGGAAGGTGTCCGGTCCGCTGTTAATTTCTTCACAGACAAAGCCCATGGGCTTCAAGTGCGACATGATCAGGTCCATGCAACCCCCATCCTCAGGGGTGACGGAAGGTCGGGCAATGAGTTGCTCAGCCAAGTGCAGTGTGTTTGACATGCTGTCTTCCTTGTAAGGGGCTCAGGCCCGGCCTTGACGACAGAAGTCTGCAATGCGGTGCGCGGCTTCGAGGCATTCGGCCGTCTCGGCCACCAAGGCCATGCGGATACGTCCTTGACCGGGATTCTTGCCATTCACTTCGCGGGCCAGATAACTGCCTGGCAAAACGGTTACGTTTTTGGTTTGCAGCAGTTCGCGTGCAAAGTCATCGTCTTTGCCTTGCCAAGCATCTGGCACCTTGGCCCATAAATAAAATGCAGCATCTGGTAGTTTCACGTCCATCACGTCGGCCAGCACGGGTGTAACTTCTGCAAACTTGGTGCGGTACAAATTGCGGTTCTCCACGACATGGGTTTCTTCATTCCATGCGGCAATGCTGGCCGCTTGAACGACCGGGCTCATGGCGCTGCCGTGGTAAGTGCGGTACAGCAAAAATTGTTGAATGATGTTTTCGTCACCGGCCACAAAACCACTGCGCAGGCCAGGCACATTGCTGCGTTTGCTCAGGCTGGTCAGTGCAATCAGTCGTTTGAAGTCTTTACGGCCCAGTTTATGGGCGGCTTCGAGCCCGCCCAGCGGGGGCTCATCGCGGAAATAAATTTCGCTGTAGCACTCATCAGAGGCAATCACAAAGCCGTGTTGGTCACTCAAGTCAAAGAGTTTGTGCCATTCATCAAGGGACATGACCGCCCCCGTGGGGTTGCCGGGCGAGCAGACAAAAATCAGTTGGGTGCGTGCCCAAACCTCAGTCGGAACGCTGTCCCAATCCACTGCAAAATTACGTTCTGGCACGCTGGGCACGTAATAGGGCTGTGCGCCGCCCAGCAGTGCCGCGCCTTCATAGATTTGGTAGAAGGGGTTAGGGCTGAGGACGGTTGCGGTGGGCTGAGTCGGGTCAATCACAGTTTGGGCCAAGGCAAACAAGCCCTCGCGGGTACCGTTCACAGACAGAATTTGCGTGTTCGGATTCAGCTTGACCTTGTAGCGCCGTTCGAGCCAGTTGGCGCACGACTGGCGTAAGGGGGGATCGCCTGCGGTGCCTGGGTAGCCTGTTAAACCCGTATCCAGTGCTTTGACCATCGCCTGCTTGATGAATTCCGGCGTGGCGTGCTTGGGTTCACCGATACCCAAGCTGATTGGGCGAATTGCAGGGTTTGGCGTGACACCCGCAAAGAGCAGTCGCAGGCGTTCAAATGGGTAAGGTTGCAGTGTTGACAAAAGGGGGTTCATCACTCGATTATCGGGGATTGGATGGTGTTGTGTTTCAGACCGCCTATCCATGCAAAAAGCGTGGGTGAGGTCGGTTAATATCCAAGGTCAACATGTATGACATGTTTTGTCTGATTTTTTGTTTGCGACGCCCAGCGTCGCTTTGTGTGTTTACTTTGTAAGTAGTTATAAACCTCCGTGCGACTCAACTCCATCAAACTTTCGGGCTTCAAGTCATTTGCAGAGCCCACCAACTTTGTCCTGCCCGGCCAACTGGTGGGTGTTGTGGGACCGAACGGTTGTGGCAAGTCCAACATCATGGACGCTGTGCGATGGGTCCTGGGTGAGTCCAAAGCCTCTGAGTTGCGTGGAGAGTCCATGCAAGACGTGATTTTCAATGGCACCAACACCCGAAAGCCTGCAAGCCGAGCCAGTGTGGAGTTAGTGTTCGACAACGCAGACCACCGCGCCGGAGGACAGTGGGGACAGTTTGCCGAGATTGCGGTCAAGCGCGTTCTGACGCGCGATGGCAACAGCAGTTACTTCATCAACAACCAGGTGGTACGCCGCCGCGATGTGCAAGACGTTTTTTTGGGAACCGGCTTGGGCCCCCGCGCTTACGCGATCATCGGTCAAGGCACGATCAGCAGAATCATCGAGTCGCGACCAGAAGAGTTGCGCTTGTTCCTCGAAGAAGCCGCTGGTGTTTCCAAATACAAAGAACGCCGACGGGAAACCGAAAATCGTTTGTCAGACACCCGAGAAAACCTGACCCGGGTCGACGACATCTTGCGCGAGCTGAACGCCAACTTGGAAAAGCTGGAAAAGCAAGCCGAGGTTGCACACAAGTACAACACTTTTAAAGCCGACAGCACGCTCAAGCAGCACCAACTGTGGTTCATCAAACGCAGCGAGTCCGAGGCCGGCCAAGGTAACTTGAAGGCCGATGTAGACAAAGCCACCACCGACTTGGAGTCGCGGATAGCCGATTTGCGCCACGTGGAAGCGGATTTGGAAACGATTCGCCAAGCCCATTACGCTGCGGGCGACATGGTCAATCAGGCGCAAGGGGCCTTGTACGAAGCCAGCGCTGAAGTCGGACGGCTGGAAGCCGAGATCCGCTTTGTGATCGAAGGCCGGCAACGTGCTGAACAGCGTTTGGTGCAGTTGAGAGAGCAAGCTGCGCAGTGGGCTACTCGTCTGGAAGACGCGCACAACGAAATTGAAAGCCTCGCTGAGCAAGCCGTGATGGCCGAAGACCAGTCTATGACGCTGGCTGCACAAGTTGAAGACCAAGCGCAAGCCTTGCCGGACCTCGAGGAGGCCTTGCGCCAAGCGCAACTCAAGTCCAATGAGCAGCGAGCCAGTGTCGGCCAGGTGCAGCAGCAAATCCAAGTCTTGGCAGCTGACCAGCGAAACATCGAAGAACAATCGCGCCAACTCAACCAACGCCATGAACGCTTGACTGTGGACCGCAATGCCATGGCGGCCCCAGACGAGCAACGATTGGACAACTTACGCGTGCAATTGGCGCAGGCCGAAGAGGCCTCTAGCGAGGCAAATGCCCGCCTGCATGACCTGCAAGAGCAAGTGCCGCAATTGGACGAAGACCGTCGAGCCCGTCAGCAAGCGGTCAATACCGAGTCGGCCCGGTCGGCAGATTTGGCTGCAAAAATAGAGGCATTGAAGGCGCTTCAAGACAAAGTGCGCACCGACGGCAAGCTCAAGCCCTGGTTGGCCAAACATGGTCTTGAACATTTACAGGGGTTGTGGAGTCGCATTCACATGACATCGGGTTGGGAAAATGCACTCGAGTCCGCACTGCGTGAGAGATTGATGGCTTTGGAAGTGTCTCGCTTGGACTTGGTGCGATCTTTTGCCAACGATGCGCCCCCCGCCAAGTTGTCTTTCTTCAGCGCACCAACGTCCGGGTTGTCCAAGGCCCGCGCCGACCTGCCCGAAGGCTGCAAGCCCCTTTCGGACTTGTTGCTTTTGAACGATGCAAGCCTCTCTGCTTTACTGAGCAGTTGGTTGCAAGGTTATTACACTGCGCCGTCTTTGACTGACGCCTTGGCTTGGCGCGATCAGCTCAAGGCCGGCGAAGTTCTGTTTGTGCAAACCGGTCACGCCATTACTGCGCACAGCGTCAGTTTTTATGCGCAGGATTCTGAACAAGCTGGTTTGCTGGGCCGTGCGCAAGACATTGAGAATTTTGAGAAACAATTGCGTGCGCAGACTTTGATCAGTGACGAAAGCCGTACTGCTTTGGTTCGCGCTGAAGCGGCCTACGCCGAAGCTACGACGCGATTGATAACTGTGCGCCGTGAGGCTACTGAAAACCAATCGCGTTCTCATGAGTTGCAGGTTGAAACCCTTCGCTTATCGCAATTGGCCGAACAATCCCGTGCCCGAAGTGCGCAAATAGTCGGTGATATGGGCGAAATAGAGGCTCTGCTGGAGGATTTGCAGGAGCGCCGCCTTAGCGCAGAGGCTCGTTTTGAGGAGCTGGACATGCAATTGGCGGACAACCAAGAGCGTCACGCCCAATTGGACGATCGGGTGATTGAATGCGAGCGTCAATTGTCTGAGTGCCGAGAACAGCAGCGCACTTTGGAGCGACGTGCGCAAGAGGCCGCGTTTGCTCAGCGCAGCCTGGAGTCACGGCGGGCGGAGTTGAAGCGTGCAGTAGAGACCGCAGGTCAACAAGCCACAGAAATTGCTTCGGAAGAACAGCGTGCGATAGATGAGCTCTCTCGCCTGACCGATGCGTCAGCACAAGGGGGCTTGCAAGACGCTTTGAGTATGAAGTTGGAGCGTGAAAAAACGCTGGGTTCCAGGCGCAGCGAATATGACGACCTGACAGCCAAGCTGCGTGCAAGTGATGAGCGTCGATTGTCTTTTGAGCGTGAGCTTGACCCTTTGAGGCAGCGCATTACCGACTTGCAGTTGAAAGAGCAAGCCTCCAGAATCGGGATGGAGCAGTACACTCAGCTCCTGTTGGATGCGCAAGCAGACCTCGACGTCGTGGCACGTTCTGTCGAAGAGGGCGGTGTGCGATTGGCGGGTTTGCAAAATGAGATTGACCGATTGAATCGGGAACTGAGTTCACTTGGTGCCGTGAACTTGGCTGCACTCGATGAATTGACCACATCGCGCGAACGTAAAACATTCTTGGATGCGCAAAACGCCGATTTGACAGAAGCCATGAACACGCTGGAAGATGCGATCCGCAAAATCGATGCAGAAACCCGCGACTTGTTGGGGGGCACTTTCAAGATTGTCAACGAACATTTCAGCCGCATGTTCCCCGAATTATTTGGCGGGGGCAATGCCCGCTTGGTGATGACCGGCGATGAAATTTTAGATGCTGGTGTGCAGGTGTTGGCGCAACCTCCAGGCAAGAAAAACCAAACTATTCATTTGCTTTCAGGGGGTGAAAAAGCGCTCACTGCCATTGCTTTGGTGTTCGCAATTTTCCAACTCAACCCTGCGCCGTTTTGCTTGCTGGACGAGGTCGATGCACCTTTAGACGACGCCAACACTGAGCGGTACACGAAACTGGTGCGCAGCATGGGAAAAGAAACCCAGTTCCTGTTCATCAGTCACAACAAAATTGCCATGGAAATGGCGGAGCAACTCATTGGTGTGACGATGCAAGAGCAGGGCGTTTCCCGTATTGTGGCCGTTGACATGGAGTCCGCCTTCTCCTTGGCCGAGTTGTAAGTTCTTTTGTGCCTGACTTTCTTTCAATTAACTTCATCCATATTCAAAGCATGACTTCATTGCAAATCAGTTTGTTAGCCTTTGGTGGATTGACACTGGCAGCCGTGATTGGCTACAACGTGTGGACTTCGCGTAAAAATGCACCTCGCCAAGCTGACTTTGAACAGCAAATTATCCAAGACGAATTACTGGAAAATGCGGATGCAGACCCCGTGGAGCCAGTGTTGGTCGGTGATTTGGAAAGCTTTTCTCCGCTCGAAAAAAAACCATCCATTGATGCATTGATTGATGCGATCACTCCGATCGAGCTAGAGGGTTTGGTTTCGGGTGACGCCATTTTGGCAGCCTTGCCCCATACCCGCCGGGTAGGAACCAAACCTTTTTCTGTTGAGGGTTTGAACGAATCAACCGGGGAGTGGGAAGTCCCACTGGCCGGTCGTCGTTACAGCGCCGCCCAAGCCGCTGTGCAACTGGCCAACCGGGTTGGGGCCATGAATGAGATTGAGTTTTCTGAATTTGTCATCAAAGCCCAAGCGGTAGCAGATGCTTTGGATGGCGACACTGCTTTTCCGGATATGTTGGATGAGGTCGCCCGTGGACGTGAGCTGGATCAATTTGCCAACGCCCATGATGCACAACTGAGCTTTACCATGTGTGCCAAGGCATCTGCGTGGAGCCCAGGCTATATCCATCAACATGCCGCCCGATTGGGATTTGTGGCCGGTGTCATTCCTGGTCGAATGGTCCTGCCCGGCGCGGTGAATGGTGCAGCGCCTATTTTGTCTTTGGTATTCGATACGCAAGCCGCCATGGCCGACGATCCTGCTTTGTCTGCGATTCGGGAATTCACAATCAGTTTGGATGTGCCTCAAATCAGCCGGACTGAAGTGCCATTCAGTCTGTTGCGTGATGCTTCCAAACTTTTGGCGCAGGCGATGGATGGCGTCGTCACCGATGGTGGTGGCCATGTGTTGAGTGATGCCGAGCTTGATGCCATTGCGGCCGATTTAGAGCAGTTGTACGACGCGCTTGACCAGCGGGAATTGTCTGCTGGTTCACCCCAAGCGCGACGACTTTTTTCTTGAGTTGCGACTCAAGCGCCATGACGACCTTGGATTTGTTTGCGGATTCGCCGGACTCTAAAGGCAAGGTGTCTCTGTCCTCCATTGCCCAAGATGTCGCCCGTCTGCGTGAACTTTTGCACCACCATGGTCATCGCTACTACACGCTGGATGCCCCAGAAATACCCGATGCTGAATACGACAGAATGTTCCGACAGCTGCAAGATCTCGAAGCGCAGCATCCTGAACTCCAGTCTGTCGACTCACCCACCCAGCGCGTGGGTGGACGGGTACTAGACGCCTTTGCCACTGTGCGTCACCGCATACCGATGCTCAGCATCCGGACCGAAACGGATACCGAATCCAGCGGTGCGCAGGCATTTGACACCCGTGTTCGCCGAGAGCTGAATTTGGATGAGATGGCTGCGCCAATTGAATATGTTGCCGAGCTGAAGTTCGATGGCTTGGCCATGAGCTTGCGCTATGAACAAGGTTCACTGGTGAGCGCTGCAACTCGCGGAGATGGTGAAAGCGGTGAAGACGTGACCACCAACATCCGAACCATTGGGCAAATTCCACTGCGTTTGAATACGCAGGTTGACCTTGCCATCCCCTCTGTTTTGGAGGTTCGCGGTGAAGTCTTTATGCGCCGCGATGACTTTGATGCTTTGAACGAACGCCAAAGGGCCCGCATCGCGGCAGGTGCCAAAAGTGAAAAAACCTTTGTCAATCCGCGCAATGCGGCTGCGGGTGCAGTGCGCCAATTGGATTCGGGCATCGCAGCGCAACGCCCATTGAGTTTTTTTGCATACGGTTCAGGTGATGTCACGCCAGCAGCTGATGGTGGGCCCATTTTTTCCACCCACTATGAAATGCTGCAAGCCTTCAAAGCCTGGGGCTTTCCGGTGGCTGAGCAAATTCAGTGTGTACAAGGTGCACAGGGCCTGGTGAATTACCACCAGCACATTGCCCAAACCCGAGACCGGCTGCCGTTTGATATCGATGGTGTGGTCTACAAAGTCAATAGTCTTGCTTTGCAAGCGCAACTGGGCTTTGTAACCCGGGAGCCCCGCTGGGCTGTGGCGCACAAGTTCCCGGCCCAAGAAGAGCTGACCACCGTTCTGGGCATAGATGTGCAGGTCGGTCGAACTGGCAAGCTCACCCCTGTGGCCAAATTGTCACCGGTATTTGTGGGGGGCGTCACGGTCACCAATGCCACGCTTCACAACGAAGACGAAGCCCGTCGAAAAGATGTGCGCGTGGGCGATACAGTGATTGTGCGGCGTGCAGGCGACGTGATTCCTGAAGTGGTTTCGGTCTTGCTGGACAAGCGCGTGGGCGATGCCCCATCGTTCAGCATGCCTCACATCTGTCCGGTCTGCGGCAGTCTGGCCGTTCGGGAGGAAGGAGAGGCCGACTACCGGTGCACCGGCGGGCTTTTTTGCAGCGCCCAACGCAAGCAAGCCATTTTGCATTTCGCGCAACGTCGTGCGGTCGAAGTTGAGGGACTGGGTGAAAAGTTGGTGGATCAATTGGTGGACAATGACATCGTCAAAACCCTTCCCGATTTGTACCGATTGGGCTTTGCGGGTCTTGCGCAACTGGAGCGCATGGCTGATAAATCCGCCCAAAACATTGTGGCCGCCTTGGAAGCGTCCAAACAGACAACCCTTCCCCGGTTTTTGTTTGGACTGGGTATTCGCCATGTGGGTGAAGCCACCGCCAAAGAACTGGCCCGTCACTTTGGCAGCCTCGACCGCATGATGGATGCCAGCGAAGCGGATTTGCTGCGAGTCAACGATGTAGGCCCGACGGTGGCACACAGCTTGTTGACCTTTTTCAGTCAGCCCCATAACCGTGAAGTGGTGGAGCAACTTCGCGCATGCGGTTTGCATTGGAGCGAAGGCGAACCTGCATTGCAAGTGCCGCAACCCTTGGCTGGTCAAACTTTTGTATTGACCGGTTCTTTGCCTACACTCAGTCGTGACCAAGCCAAAGACTTGCTCGAAGCCCAAGGTGCCAAAGTGGCCGGTTCTGTCAGCAAAAAAACCAATTACATTGTCGCGGGTGCAGATGCCGGCAGTAAATTGGACAAAGCGCGCGAACTGGGCATTGCCATTCTGGACGAAGAAGGCCTGCAAAATTTGTTGGCCAATTTGCAATCTGATCCATCGACAATCTCAACGACCGAAAGTAAAGCATGACCGTACGCGAGATCCTCAAAATGGGCGATGAACGCCTGTTACGCACAGCGCCCGCTGTCACTGCATTTGATACGCCTGAGTTGCACGCCTTGGTGGCAGACCTCCTGGAAACCATGGCTGCCGTGAATGGTGCTGGTCTGGCCGCGCCCCAAATTGGTGTCAACCTGCAGGTGGTCATTTTTGGCAGTGGCCAGGTGAATCCTCGCTATCCCCATGAGCCACCGTTTCCCCAAACTGTATTACTGAATCCGGTCATCATGCCCATTGGCGATGAGGAGCAAGAGGGCTGGGAAGGCTGCCTGTCTGTGCCAGGCATGCGCGCCATCGTGCCGCGCTGGCAGCGTATCCGCTACACCGGGGTGGACGTGCTGGGCCAGCCGATAGAGCGAGAAGCGGAAGGTTTTCATTCCCGGGTGGTCCAACACGAATGCGATCATCTGATTGGAAAGCTTTACCCCATGCGGGTGCGCGACTTCAATCGGTTCGGCTTCACCTCGGTGCTGTTCCCCGGGCTGGATGACAACACCGACGATTGAGGCGCTCAGAGCTTGGCGAGCCTGTCAAGTGCCTTGTGCAATGTTTCATCCTGTTTGGCAAAGCAAAAGCGGATCACGCGCTGGTCAAAGTTATCCGCATAAAAGACCGACAGCGGGATGGCCGCCACGCCGATGTCGGTTGTCAACCATTTGCAAAAATCAGCTTCACTCAGGTTTTTCTCGGGCACGCTCAAATCTGAGATGTCAACACACTGAAAATAGGTGCCTTCACTGGGCAGCAGTTTGAATTTAGTTTGGGCCAGACCATGGCGGAACAGGTCGCGCTTGTGCTGATAAAAAGCAGGTAATTCCAAATAAGGCTTGGGATCAGACATGTACCGTGTCAAGCCGTATTGCATGGGTGTGTTGACGGTGAACACGTTGAACTGATGCACTTTGCGGAACTCGCTAGTCAGCGATGCGGGTGCACAAACGGTACCGATTTTCCAGCCGGTCACATGGTAGGTTTTGCCAAAGCTCGAGACGATGAAGGCGCGTGCTGCAAGCCCCTCAAATTGGGCTGCACTCCAGTGGCGGTTAGGCGAATAAACCATGTGTTCATAGACCTCATCACTGATCAGCACCACATTGGTGGGGGCCAGAATTTCTTGCAGACGCAGCATGTCTTGCTCGCTCCAGATCATGCCGCTGGGGTTGTGGGGGGAGTTGATGATGATCGCGCGGGTTTTGGCAGTGATAGCAGCCTGTATTTTGTCAAAGTCCGGGCGGAAGGCCCCCGGCGTCAGGGGGACGCGCACCGCCACGCCACCGGCCATGTCGATGTTGGGTATGTAACTGTCGTAGCAGGGCTCGAGCACAATGACTTCGTCGCCTGGATGTACGACGGCCAAAATGAGGGTCAAGATAGCTTGTGTGGCCCCTGCGGTGATGGTGATTTCGCTGGTGGAGTCGTAATGACGACCGTACAGATTTTTGATTTTGGTACTCACGGCTTCACGCAAGGGTGCAATACCGGTCATGGGCGGGTACTGGTTCAGTCCTTCTTGCATCGCCCCGTTGACGGCTTGGGTGAGTTGGGGGTCACAGGCAAAGTCCGGAAAGCCTTGGCCTAAATTGACGGCTCCGGTTTCCGTCGCCAGGCCCGACATGACGGTGAATATGGTGGTTCCCATGGCGGGGTGTTTTGAGACGAGGCTGGGGGTGTGGGGTGTCATTTCACAAAAACTCAAAATTAAAGAATGGAGGCTTATAACTCGTAATCAGCCACATGGCCTGTCATGGCTTTGGCAATCAGGGCGGGGGTGAGTCGGTCGCTGAGCATTTCGGCAAATTGGTAGACAAAGTTGCGCAGGTAGGCACCCCGTTTGAAAGCGACCCGTGCCACATTCATACCCAGCAGTTGACCCATAGGGCGAATGACCAAGTCTTTAATGGGGTCGTCCTTGACGGCCATTTCGGCCACAATGCCCACACCCAGCCCCAGTCGTACATAGGTTTTGATCACATCGGAATCAATGGCTTCCAGGGCGATGCAAGGATGTAGTTTTTTGTGGGCAAAAGCTGCGTCGATGCGGGTGCGCCCGGTGAATGAAGGGTGGTAGGTGATTACGGGTTCTTTGGCCACATCTTCCAGCGTCAAGATGGCTTTTTTGGCGAGCGGGTGATCTAAAGGCAAGACCAGCATGTGTTGCCATTCATAACAGGGCAGGGTGATCAATTCTTCGTAAGCAGCCAACGCCTCAGTAGCCATGCCGATTTCAGCTGTGTCGTCGAGCAGCATTTTGGCGACTTGATCGGGCGCGCCTTGGTGCAAGCTGATATTGACTTTGGGGTATGTTTCACGCAGTTTGGCCACCGGCAAGGGCAGCACATAGCGTGCTTGGGTGTGCGTGGTTGCGATCGACAAGGTGCCACTGTCTTGGGCACTGTATTGCTCGCCAATGCGTTTGAGGTTGCCGATCTCGCGCATGATGATCTCAATGCTCTGCAAGACATGCAAGCCAGGCTCGGTAATTCTTTTGAGGCGTTTGCCATGCCGGGCAAAGATATCAATTCCCAGCTCCTGTTCCAGCTCAATGATGGCCTTGGAGACTCCGGGCTGGGAGGTATGAAGTGCTTTGGCTGCCTCAGTGAGATTGAGGTTACGCCGAGCCGCCTCTTGGACAAATCTAAATTGATGCAGGTTCACAGTGTGGCGCCATAAAGAATCATCTTATTATGCTTTATACGTCTAAAGATTGAGAGCCGATTGATTTACAACGTGTCCAATGCGATTTGGGCCATCAGGTCGATCAACTGCGGGTTTTCGCCAACAGCGGTTTGAAGTTCAAAACGAACCGTGGGATGGCGAGTTATCAAATCACCCACCAACACAGGCATGTCTTCGCGCGCATGTCTTCCAACACCCAGAAAAAGAGGTGTGATACGAATATGCGTAATGCCGCTTTCAATCATGTTTGCAGCTGCTTGTGCCAAATCAGGTTCGGTCAGTTCCAAATAAGCGCAAGCCACAGGCGTTTGCGGATTGCGCTCACGAATGCGTAGTGCGACGTCTTCAATGGGGCGCTTCCATAAAGGGTCACGTGAACCATGAGCGAACAAAATAATGCCAAGTGTGTTGAGGGTGTTGGATGAATTCATGTTTATTGCCGTAAAACCAGCCACCAGAAGGTGGCAAGAGAAATGGCGCTGTAGATCAATGCCGGTGCCGCTGAGGTCAACCAAGGTTGCCAGTTGTTGAGGTTGCCCATAAAGCCAAAGACATTATTGAGCAAATAAAAGCTGATGCCTGCCATGACCCCTCCAAACACATAACCAGTGATGTGACCGGACCGGAAGTGGAGATAGGCAAAAGGCAATGCCAGCGAGAGCATGACCAAGCAACTTAAAGGGTAAAAAACTTTGCGCCAAAACTCTATCTCGTAGCGTTGTGCATTTTGGCCATTGGCGGCCAAGTGCCGCATGTATTGAAACAAATCCAGGGTTTGCATCCGGTCAGGGCTGAGCAGAGCGGCTGCGACCATTTCTGTGGAAATGTCGGTCGGCCAGTGCCACTGCGCTATCTGCTGCGCTTCAATGCTGGCTGGCTGTATCTTGTTGATCTTGAAATCACGTTTTTGGGCATTTTCCATGACCCATTCTTTATCTCCTATGCGGGCCAGTGGCGCGGAGGCGATATAGGCTAAGCGGCCATCAGGGTCAAACGCGTGTATGCGAACTTGTCCCAATTGGCCATCGCTGTTCAAGGCGGCCACATTGACGGCAAAGTTCAAGTCCTTTTGTTTTTCTTTGAGCCAGGCCCCCGTTTGTCCGATGGTGATGTTCCCTTGAAATTTGGCCTTCAGAAGTTGCGCATGGCGGTTGGCAACAGGGGTCACATAGTCACCCAGAAAAAAAGTTAACACCACAAACAGCAAGCCCAGTTTGAACAAAGACCCCATAGCGCGCCAAGGCCCCAGGCCACCCGTTCTCAAAATCGTGAATTCAGAAGTTTGGGCAAAACGTGCCATCACGAAAATGCTGCCAATCAGCACCGACAGGGGGAGCAGCTCGTAAAGATGCCCGGGTATCAGCAGGCTCACGTAAAGCAGGGCATGGTGAAACTGATATCCCGTCATGGCCGAACGGCTGACGGTTTGCAACTGAGCAACAATGTCGAAAAAGATGAAAAGGGCCAAAAATCCAAGCGTCACAAAGCTGACGGCACTGATGATTTCGCCATGGATCAGTCTGCGAATGGTTTTCATGACAGTGGCCTTGGTTTCTTGCGACCCAAACTGAATAATTTGCGCCATGAGAGATTCAGATGGCGAGCCGCTATCCAGAGCAATGCCAGCACCAATACGCTCCCATGCAAGCCCAGTAAAAACCCTGTAAAGCTGACCTTGCCCGATCCAATCCAGCTTTGGCCCACATTGATCATGTTGTAGTAAACCACGAAGATCAGCAAAGCCAATGCCGTGTGATAGCTTCGGCCCACGCGCGGATTGGCAGTGGACAAAGCTAAAGCCAGCAGCGTCAAATTGATGGCAGACAGTCCCAAACCCAAGCGCCAAGCCAACTCGCCCATGTGGCGAGGGCTTGGGTTGCGAATCAAGTCCAGCGTGGACGTCATGCCGGGTGCATTGGCCGAGTTGGTTTTGACGTCGGGATCAATCACAACGCTGTAGTCGTTGAATTCAATCACTCTGACTTCGCCTGTGCGGGTATTGCGCAACACTTGTTGACCGAATTTCAAGTTCAAGATGCGTTCGTCGTTTTTTATTTCAATCTTGCCTTGTCGGGCTGAAGTGATGCTTTCAACATCGCCTTCAATGCTGGAGACAAAAACATTGGTGCCTGTTTTGTTGTCGGGGGTTTCTTTTTCGATGAAAAAGACGCGTTTACCGCCAGCAGATTCTTGAAATTGACCGGGTGCTACGCGCTCAATGTCGTTTCGTTGTTGGTAGCGATCACTCAGGTCTTGAGCCTGCCGATTGCTCCAAGGCCAAAGCAACAAAGCCAGTGTGGCAATGGTCAACAAAATGGGCCATGCAAATCGAAAAATGGTTGGTGCAAAAGAGGCCAGGCCGCGCCCGCTGGAGTACCAGATCACCATTTCACTGTCGGCATACATCCGGGACAAGGTTGAGACGATAGAAATGAATAAACTCAAGGTCAAAATGGAGTTCAAATGACCTAAAACCGTGAACCCCATGACCAGCATTATTTCAGAAGGGTTGACACCGCCTGCATTTGCATCTCCCAGCGTACGGATCAGCACATTGGTCATCACAATGGTCGACAATACCACCACCGTCGCGCCAAAACTGCGGGCTAAATCCTTGCGAAGAGAGGAATGGAATAACATTGCAGTGTTTTAAAAGATCTGATTATGAACTTCGAAATCACCCCACTTTCACTTGCGGGCGCTTGCCAGGACAAATCGGATGCGCTGATTGTCCTTGTTCCTGAGGGTTTTTTGCCAGGAAAGGATGCCCTATCTTTGTTGATTTCCCATGCGCTCGAGACCAAAGATTTAGAACTCAAAGCGGGAAAAATGCTGGCAGCTTACTGTTCGCCCGGGATTCAAGCGTCCAGAATTTGGCTGGTGGGTTGTGCCCAAGGCACGCCAGTGCAAGTCAAAACCGCCATCTTGGCGGTGATGCCGGCAATTAAATCTGCTCAGTCCAAAAAAATAGCGGTGGTTTTTGCAGCCGCCCCTCAGGCGCAAGCCGTGCAAGCCGCGCTTTTCGCCGTAGCCGAGGCCAGTTATGTGTACACCACAACCCTTTCCAAACCGGCGGGCAGAAAACTCACCCATTTGAAATTAGGGGTTCCGGTTTTAAGCGCTGCGGCCCAACAATCCTTTGACCAAGCGGCTGCCTTGGCGATGGGTATTGAAGTGGCCAAAGAGTGGGCTAATCGACCGGCTAACCATGCTACGCCGACGATGTTGGGCGATGCTGCCAAAAGGCTGGCTAAAGGAGCTAAATTTACTTGCCAGGTATTGGGCCTCAAAGAGGTGGCCAAACTGGGCATGGGGTCGTTCATCTCGGTGGCAAAAGGCTCTCGTGAACCCCTTCGATTCATTGTCATGCAGTACCACGGTGCCGCCAAAACGCAGGGGCCTTTTGTGCTGGTGGGCAAAGGTATCACTTTCGATACAGGCGGTATTTCCATCAAGCCAGCCGCTGAGATGGATGAAATGAAATTCGATATGAGCGGCGCCGCCAGCGTGCTTGGGGTTTTCAAGTCGCTCAGTCTGCTCAAGCCCGCCATCAACGTGGTGGGGTTGATCCCTGCTTGCGAAAACATGCCTGACGGACTGGCCGTTAAACCGGGTGACGTGGTCACCAGCATGAGTGGCCAGACCATTGAAATTCTGAACACCGATGCCGAAGGTCGATTGGTGCTGTGCGATGCATTGACCTATGCAGAGCGTTTTAAACCTAAAGCGGTGATTGATATTGCCACCCTCACAGGTGCCTGCGTGGTGGCTTTGGGTTCTGTTAGGTCGGGTCTTTTTGCCACGGATGATGGGTTGGCTCAAGCCTTGCTTCAAGCCGGAGAAAAAGCCATGGACCTCTGCTGGCGAATGCCTTTGGACGAGGATTATGCGGAAGGCTTGAAAAGCAATTTTGCCGATGTGGCCAATGTGGGCGGACGTGCCGGTGGCGCGGTTACTGCTGCCAAATTTTTACAACGCTTTGCCAAAGCATTTCCTTGGGCGCACTTAGACATTGCTGGAACGGCATGGAAGGGGGGCGCTGCCAAAGGGGCCACCGGCCGCCCTGTCGGCTTACTGATGCACTACCTGTTGTCCCACGAAACAAAAAATCCACTGAATAAAACAACCTCCGCCCGCAAGACTCCAACCAAGGTGGCGTCATTGTCATGACGCAGATTGAATTTCACTTCAATGCAACAGACAAGTTGGCCTACATTTGCCGCCTATTGCGCAAAGGAGCTTCACAAAATCAAAGGCTTTTGGTGGTCGGGCAAACAAATGTCTTGACGCAACTCGATGTTGCACTGTGGTCCGTTGCACCACATGATTTTGTGTCCCATTGCCAGGCCAGTGAGGCCCATTTGGTGAACCATTCCGCCGTTGTGCTGGCTACCCAATTGGAACCGGTGCCTGGTGTAAAGACCGCGGTAAATCTAGGGCCTGAGCTGCCAGAAGGTTTTGAAGGGTTTGATCGCTTGATTGAGGTGGTCAGCGATGACCCCGCTGACCGTTTGCAAGCGCGAGTCCGATGGAAACAATACACGGCCTTGGGCTACAACCTGCAGCGACGCGATTTGAATTTGAAAGCCAATTAATTGATGTCAAATGCATTTACTGCAGCCCGTGCAGATCAGACCATTGATATGAAACGGGTCCAAACGCTTTGACAAGTGATTGATCCTCAGGAACTGGACGCTTCAACCCCGAAGCGCTTGCAATCAGGTGCCATCAGTGAGATAGAAAAAAATGTCATCGTGGATAAATTGATTCAAAGTCTCAAGCCTGGGCTTGACCAATGGCTCCAATTGACTGTGAGGCGATGCGTGGATGAAATTTGGAGTTAACCAGCGCAGATATAGGTATGAATATAATTTAGATAAGTGTAAAAAAGTGCGTTTCTAAATTTCACGCCGTTCTTTAGTCTCAAAATTTGCGCTATTGTTGTGCCTTGCTCGATTTTGAGCAATCCATTTTTTTCGGAGAACTTATGCAAATGAATTTCAAAATTACTGCAGTTGCAGCATTGACCGTGTTAGCAGGTGCAAGTTTTGCGCAAGAAGTGGTCAAAATCGGACACGTTGCCCCCACCAGCGGCGCCATTGCGCACTTAGGCAAAGACAACGAAAATGGTGCCCGCATGGCCATCGACGAGTTGAATGCCAAAGGCGTCAAGATCGGCGGCAAAGCCGTCAAACTCGAACTGTTGGCCGAAGACGACGCCGCAGACCCCAAGCAAGGCACTGCTGCCGCGCAAAAACTGGTGGACTCCAAAGTCAGCGGTGTGATCGGTCACTTGAATTCCGGCACCTCCATACCTGCCTCCAAAATTTACAGCGATGCCGGTATTCCCCAAATTTCGCCTTCTGCAACCAACCCCAAATTCACACGCAATGGTTACAAAACCACCTTCCGCGTGGTGGCTGACGACGTTCATTTGGGTGGCACTTTAGGTCGTTATGCCGTGAACAACGTCAAGGGCAAATCCATTGCCGTGATCGATGACCGCACAGCTTATGGTCAGGGTGTGGCTGAAGAATTTGAGAAGGCGGTCAAAGCAGCCGGTGGCAAGTTGGTGGGCCATGAGTTCACCACCGACAAAGCTTCTGACTTCATGTCCATTTTGACCACCATCAAGGCCAAAAAACCTGATGTTGTGTTCTTCGGTGGCATGGACGCCGTGGCCGGCCCCATGATTCGGCAAATGAAATCTCTGGGCATCAACGCCAAGTTCATGGGCGGTGATGGTATTTGCTCCGCCGAGTTAGCCAAACTTGCGGGTGACGCCATGGCCGACGGCCAAGTGATTTGCGCTGAAGCCGGCGGCGTGGAAGGCCAACAGAAAAAAGGTATGGAAGATTTCACAGCCCGTTACAAGACTCGCTTCAATGCCGATGTCCAGGTTTACGCACCCTATGTGTATGACGCCGTCAACGTCATGGTCGATGCCATGGTGCGCGCCAAGTCGAGCGAGCCCGCCAAATACTTGCCCGAGTTGGCAAAAACCAGCGGCTACAAAGGCGTGACAGGTACCATCACCTTTGACAACAAAGGCGACATCAAGAACGGCGCGTTGACTTTGTACACCTACAAAGCGGGTAAACGCGATCAGATTGCTGTCGTGCGCTGATCAATAATCAGATGAAAAAAAGCCTCGCGTTTGCGAGGCTTTTTTGTCTTATTGGCGGAACAGGCGGGATTCGAACCCGCGGTGGGCTATGAACCCACACACGCTTTCCAGGCGTGCGACTTAAACCACTCATCCACCGTTCCTTAGCCTCTGATTATAGCAGTCACAATGTGCACATCAGTCTTCAGTATTTGCTGCTGGTCACTATCTTCACGGCCAATTCAATCAATCCAGAGACTACCGTCAAATAGCCAATTCAAAGGCAATCAAGCCATCGGTCACAAGCCAAAAAGCCCTTGATAGGGCCGTTTGAAATCCTTCAAAATTGAATTCTTTGATGCTCATGCGCCATTGCGCCTATTTTTAGACTCAAATAGTCCTTACACTTCGCCCCTGTTTCCTTTTTTTGCCCCTTGTTTGGAGCCCTGCATGAAATTCAGATTTCCCATTGTCATCATCGATGAAGACTACCGTTCCGAAAACACCTCAGGGCTGGGTATTCGTGCATTGGCCGAAGCCATCGTGACAGAAGGCTTTGAGGTTTTAGGGGTAACCAGTTACGGTGATTTGTCGCAATTCGCGCAGCAGCAAAGCCGTGCCAGCGCTTTCATCTTGTCGATCGACGATGAAGAATTCACCCCCGGGCCTGACCTTGATCCCGTCGTTTTAAGCTTGCGTGCTTTTATTCAAGAAGTGCGCCGCAAGAACGCTGATGTGCCTATCTATGTTTACGGTGAAACCAAAACCTCTCGTCATTTGCCCAATGATATTTTGCGTGAGTTGCATGGTTTTATTCACATGTTTGAGGACACGCCGGAGTTTGTGGCTCGGCACATCATTCGTGAAGCCAAAAGTTACCTTGAAGGTGTGCAGCCTCCATTTTTCAAGGCTTTGCTGGACTATGCCGAGGACGGCTCGTATTCTTGGCATTGCCCAGGTCACTCTGGCGGCGTTGCATTTTTGAAGAGCCCAGTGGGTCAGATGTACCACCAGTTCTATGGCGAAAATATGCTGCGTGCAGACGTATGCAACGCGGTGGAAGAGCTGGGTCAATTGCTTGACCACAATGGTGCCATTGGCGAGAGTGAACGCAATGCGGCGCGTATTTTCAATGCTGACCATTGCTTTTTTGTGACCAACGGCACCAGTACCTCCAACAAAATGGTTTGGCACCATACCGTTGCGCCCAATGATGTGGTGGTGGTGGACCGCAATTGCCACAAATCCATTTTGCATTCCATCATCATGACCGGTGCTATTCCGGTATTTTTGAAGCCCACACGCAACCATTTCGGCATCATTGGTCCGATCCCTCAAAGTGAGTTTGAAGTCGCTACCATCCAGGCCAAGATCAAGGCGAACCCTTTGCTCAAAGGTGTGGATCCCCAAAAAGTCAAACCTCGCGTCATGACACTGACTCAGTCCACCTACGACGGGGTCTTGTACAACACCGAAATCATCAAGGGCATGCTGGACGGCTACGTGGACAACCTGCACTTTGACGAAGCGTGGTTGCCGCACGCGGCCTTTCATCCGTTTTATGGCCCCTACCATGCGATGGGAAAAAAACGGGCGCGCCCAAAGACCTCGGTGGTGTATTCAACGCAGTCCATCCATAAACTGCTGGCCGGCATCAGCCAGGCCAGCCACGTGTTGGTGCAGGACTCGCAAACCATCAAGTTGGATCGTCACTTGTTCAATGAGGCGTACCTGATGCACACCAGCACCAGCCCGCAGTACAGCATCATTGCCAGTTGCGATGTGGCCGCAGCCATGATGGAGCCACCCGGCGGTACCGCGTTGGTGGAAGAAAGCATTGCAGAAGCGCTGGACTTTAGGCGCGCCATGCGCAAAGTGGACGCCGAATTCGGCAAAGACTGGTGGTTCAAGGTCTGGGGTCCCGAAAAACTGGTTGATGAGGGCATTGGACGTGCTGAAGACTGGATTATCAGAAGCGATGCCCGCAAAAAGGTCAGCAAGTGGCATGGCTTTGGTCAGTTGGCAGACGGCTTCAATATGCTCGACCCCATCAAGTCGACCATCGTGACCCCGGGTTTGAACTTGGACGGCAAGTTTGACAAGACAGGTATCCCGGCGTCTATCGTGACCAAGTTTTTAACTTCAAACGGCGTGGTGGTCGAAAAGACGGGCTTGTACAGTTTCTTCATCATGTTCACCATCGGAATTACCAAGGGCCGATGGAACTCGTTGCTGACTGCCTTGCAGCAGTTTAAAGACGACTACGACCGCAATCAGCCGATGTCGCGCATCATGCCGGAGTTTTGCCAAAAGCATCGGAAATATGAGCGAATGGGACTTCGTGACCTGTGCCAGCACATTCACACCTTGTATGCCAAGTACGACATTGCTCGGCTGACAACAGACATGTATTTGTCCGATCTGACGCCCGCCATGAAGCCTGCTGATGCTTATGCCCACATTGCCCACCGTCAAACTGAGCGGGTCGAAATCGATGCGTTGGAAGGGCGTATTACGGTAGGTCTGGTCACGCCTTATCCGCCCGGCATTCCGCTGTTGATTCCGGGCGAAGTTTTCAATAAAAAAATTGTGGATTACTTGAAATTTTCACGCGAGTTCAATGCGCAGTGCCCAGGTTTTGAGACTGATATTCACGGTCTGGTAGAAGATGTGGGGGATGATGGTGTGAAACGGTATTTTGCGGATTGTGTGAAAAACTAAAACAAAGATCGAATTAATTTCCGTATTCAATCAGCTGAAATCCCGCCCACAACTTGGCTGAATCCCCCGTCCACGTAAACGATTTCAGCACTCACACCGCCAGCCAGATCACTCAGCAAAAATGCAGCCACATTACCCACATCCTCAGTGGTCACATTGCGGCGGATTGGTGCTTTTTGTGCAACGGCACTCAAAATTTTGCCAAAATCCTTGATGCCACTGGCGGCCAAGGTTTTGATGGGGCCAGCGCTGATGCCATTGACGCGCATTTTCTTGGGCCCTAAGGACTCTGCGAGGTAGCGAACGGAGGCTTCCAAGCTGGCTTTGGCCAAACCCATGGTGTTGTAGTTGGGCACGACCTTCAAAGCGCCCAGATACGACAGCGTCAGCAGAGCAGCGTTATCTCGCAAAAAGGGCAGCGAAGCCTTGGCCATGGCGGGAAAGCTGTAGGCGCTGATGTCGTGCGCTATTTTGTAGCCCTCACGACTTAAACCTTCCAGGAAATCACCTGAGATGGCATCGCGAGGTGCAAAACCAATGGCATGGACAAAACCATCAAATTGAGGCCAATGGGAAGACAGATCTGCAAATAATTTCTCAATTTGAGCATCATCCCCGACATCGCAATCGAATATCAACTGAGAGTCAAAGTCAGCTGCGAACTCAGTAATTCGGTCTTTGAACCTTTCCCCAACATAGCTAAATGCCAGTTCGGCCCCTTGAGCATGACAAGACTTGGCAATCCCATAGGCAATGGAACGGTTTGACAGAACGCCGGTGATGAGTAATTTTTTACCAGAAAGAAAGCCCATGGTGTCTCTTTAAAGGGTTGTAACCCCTCTATTTTGACATGCCAATTTTCTGCTGCGGATATGCGCCTTAGCACGAGAATTTCTGTAAACTGACGCCATGAAATCCTTGAACAAGTTCATGCCTTTGCGCACCATTCGCGTGTTGCTTAGTATGGCTTTTTTGACAGCCTGCGGAGTTTCCAATGAGCCGGTACCCCATGAATGGTTGGGGCAAAACGTATTATTCACTTCCTACCAAGAGTCGCCAAAGCACTTGGATTCAACATCGTCTTACAGTAACAATGAAACGCCTTGGACCTATGCGGTGTATGAACCGCCTTTAAAGTACCATTATCTTAACCGTCCCTATGAATTGCAGCCCCGCACGCTGACTCAATTGCCGCAAGTGACTTATTTAGACCAGCAAGGCAAAGAGGTTTCTGCTAAGACAACGGCTTCCCAAATCGCCGAAAGCATCTTTGAGCTGAAAATTTCGCCGGGTATTCAGTTTCAACCGCACCCTGCATTCGCTCAAGATGCGCAAGGCCAACCCTTGTATTTGAAGTTGACTGAAGCTGATTTAGAAGGCAAAAGAACACCGTATCAATTCGAAAAGATGGGTTCGCGCGAGTTGGTCGCTGACGATTACCTTTATGCGATCAAACGGTTGGCAACGCCTCGAATCAAGTCGCCATCATTTGGGTTTTTATCCGAAAAAATTGTGGGGTTGGCTGATTATGGAAAGAAAATCAAAGCCTACAACAACCAAGTCAAATCAGGAAAGTCGGCCCGCGAACTTGGCCCTTTTGGGCATCTGCCTTGGCTTGATTTCCGTGAGCATGCATTGGACGGTGTTCAGGTTATTGATAAATACACTTTGAAGATTCGCGTCAAGGGCAAGTACCCACAATTCAAGTACTGGTTGGCCATGACGTTTTTTTCGCCTGTGGCTTGGGAGGTTGATGCGTTTTATGCGCAAGCAGGGATGAGTCGCCGCAATTTGAATCCGGATACTTGGCCTGTTGGCACGGGCCCCTACATGTTGACAGACTATGTGCCCAACGCACGGATGGTGCTAGAGCGCAATCCTAACTACCGTTTGGTGACTTATCCATGCGAGGGCGAAGACGGCGACAAAGAGAAAGGTTTAGTCCACGATTGCGGCAAGCGTCTGCCTTTTATAGACAAGGTCGTGTCGGTGATTGAGAAAGAGGGCACCTCAGTCGCAACCAAATTCATTCAGGGTTATTACGATGTCCCGCAACTAGAGCGAGGGGAGCCGGGGATCGGTTACCAAGTTTCTATTCAAGACGGAACCGGTATGGCCAAAGAATTGATGGCACGCAAAATTCAGTTGCCCAGTACTATTCAGGTGGGATTTTGGCATTTTGGATTTAATTGGTTAGACCCTGTGGTTGGCGGAGGAAAAACACCGGATGAAAAGGTGCGCAATCGTAAATTACGTCAGGCACTCTCCATTGCCTTTGACTTTGAAGAATACGTTTCTGTATTTGAAGAAGACCGTGCAGAGGTAAATCAAAGTGTGATCGTGCCGGGTTTATTTGGGCATGATCAAACGAAATTCAATCCTGTGATTTATGAATGGGGTGCCGATGGTAAGCCTCATCGCAAATCTATAGAGGTAGCTAAATCACTTTTGTCAGAAGCCGGTTACCCGGATGGTCGAGATGTTAAAACGGGTAAACCCCTGGTTATCAATTACGACAGTCAAGGTGTTGGGCCTGGTTACAAGGCGCGCATCGATTGGGTGGCAAAACAATTTGCAAAGCTCAATATTGAACTCGAAGTACGAAACACAGACTACAACCGCTTTCAGGACAAGATGCGAAAGGGCTCAGCGCAGTTCTTCTTTTGGGGTTGGCTTGCAGACTATCCTGATCCGGAAAATTTTGCATTCTTGCTTTACGGACCGAATTCCAAGGTCAAGTTCGACGGTGAGAACTCGAGCAACTACGTTAATGCAGAGTACGACCAATTGTTTGACAAAATGAAGGACTTGGATGACACCCCTGAGCGTGCTGCCGTCATCAAGCGGATGATTGAAATATCCCAAGAGGATGCGCCTTTGCTCAATGGGTGGTCTGAGGAATTTGGAGGGGCTTACCACCAGTGGGTTTTCAACGGAAAACCGTCCAACATCATTCGGGATCAATTGCCTTATTTAAGGATAGACCCATTGCTGCGAAAAGCCAAAATTCAGGAATGGAACCAAGCGCATGTTTGGCCTTTGGTACTCGCACCCTTTTTGTTCTTGATGCTGGCCATTCCGGCTTGGCGTGCTTGGAAGAAACGCCAAAATCAACGCGCTGTTGTTGGCCGAATGGAGTTGTGATGCTTAAATTTTTGAGCCGAAAAATTCTCTACGGTTTGGCTATTTTGGTGGGCATCAATCTGTTGACCTTTGTGCTGTTCTTTAAGGTGAATACGCCGGACGACATGGCGCGTATGCAATTGGGTGGCAAGCGCGTGACGCCGGAAGCCATTGAAAAATGGAAGGCCGAGCGAGGCTATGACCGCCCTTTGTTTTGGAATGACAAAGAAAAAGGCGCATCTCAGGTGACCAATACCTTGTTCATGGACAGTTCTTTGAGAATGTTCGCATTTGATTTTGGTCGCGCAGACAGCGGGCGAGATATTGCTTCTGAAGTCAAACGCAGAGCAGGCCCCAGCTTGGCATTGGCGTTGCCGACTTTTGTGATGGGTTTGGGTATTTCAATTGCCTTAGCGCTGGGCTTGTCATTTTTCCGTGCAACTTATCTGGACTTTTGGGGAACAGTTTTGTGTGTGGTGTTCATGTCTATTTCTTCACTGTTTTTTATTGTGATGGGGCAGTTTGTGTTCTCGCGTGTACTTCAGTTATTGCCTGTGTCAGGCTTCAATGCGGGCAGTGATGCTTGGCGTTTTATGTTGCTGCCTATTGGTGTCAGTATTCTGGCTCGCTTGGGGGGCGAAATTCGATTCAATCGTGCCTTATTCATGGAGGAAATCGGTAAAGACTACGTCAGGACAGCGCGCGCAAAGGGCTTGTCCGAAGCGAGGGTTTTGTTTGTACATGTCTTACGTAATGCGTTGATTCCGATTTTGAGCGCTTCTGTGGCGGTCATACCCTTGCTGTTCATGGGCAGTTTGATTACCGAGTCATTTTTTGCAATTCCCGGTTTAGGCAGTTATCTCATTGAAGCTATTTCGGCGCAAGATTTTGCGGTGGTGCGAGCCATGGTGTTTATCGGATCTGTTCTGTACATCGTGGGTCTGATATTGACCGATATCAGTTACAGCTTGGCTGACCCTCGAATTCGATTGCAATAAGACCATGAAGCCCGTACTTCTCGTCACTGATGTGTTTGTTTTTCTCGTCCTCTTTGGGGTCATTTTTTATGCATGGCATATCCGCCATGATCGGCATCTTCTTGCCAATTGGAAACTGGCCCTGAAACGCCCAGTGGCGATGGTCAGCAGTATGGTGTTGATGTTTTTTGTATTGATGGCAGCGCTTGACTCAATCCATTACAGACCTGCATTGCCTGTTGTTGAAGGTAAACCAATCAGCTACTCTACAGAAGCAGTATCCGTTTTAGATGTGATTTTGATGCCCTTGACCAAGGCAAGAGAAAGAAGTTACTCAGCCCCCCTGACGGCGACAGGTTTCAGAAAAGAAACTGTCGAAATAAACGGTCAGAAAATTCGTGACTATCCTCGCTTGAAATTTGGCGGTTCGCATTTGAAGGATCCTTCCAAAGAATTGCTCAATGATGTTGCCGCGCAATCTTTTAAATCCATTTTGATTGCAATGGCCTTTCTGACTGCTTTGACTTTTGCCGCCTTGCATATAGCGGCTAAGCGCTCCGAACAGTCATTCTCAGGGGTTTGGTATCGTTTTCAACATGGGCAAACTTTGTGGCCTTGGCGCTCTGTATTTTTGACTTTGGGGTTCATGTTGATCGTGATCGTATGGGTGATCACTTTGTCACAAAATTACCATGTTTTTGGAACTGATCGCACAGGAAATTCCGTGTTGGTATTTGCCTTAAAAAGTGTTCGAACGGCCTTGGTCATTGGTTCATTAACGACATTGGTGGTCCTTCCGTTGGCCTTGTCATTGGGTGTGATAGCGGGCTATTTTCGGGGTTGGGTGGACGAGGTCATTCAATACATTTATACCTTGCTGGCTTCAATCCCTGATGTCCTCATGATTGCGGCTTCGGTACTTTTGCTGCAAGTTTTCATTGATAAAAACCAGGGATTTTTTGAAACTGCATTGGAACGATCGGATGCAAGGTTATTTTTTCTTTGTTTAATCTTGGGAGTGACTTCTTTCACGGGTTTGTGCAGACTTGTTCGTGGTGAAACACTCAAACTTCGTGAATTGGAATACATCCAGTCCGCCCGCGCTTTTGGCGTCTCGGCGCCTCGAATTTTGCGGCGTCATATAGTTCCGAATTTGATGCACTTGGTGCTGATCAATACGGTCATGCAATTTTCCAGCTTCGTGCTCGCAGAAGCTGTTCTGTCTTACGTGGGGGTCGGGGTTGATCCAAAAACAGCCAGCTTCGGCGTCATGATCAACACGGCCCGAGCTGAATTGGCCGCCACTCCAATTGTGTGGTGGACCTTATCTACGGCATTTGTGTTCATGTTTTTAATCGTGCTGAGTGCCAATTTATTGTCGGACGCTATGCGGGACGCCTTTGATCCGCGCGCGCGTTTGCGTGGCGGCGAACCAACGCCCTCGGTTTTGGCTCAACCTCCCGTTGCTGCGAAGGCTTCATGATGGATCAACACGTGAAATTTTCACATCAACATTTGCAAGTATTAAATGTGAGCGTTGAGTTGGAGACCGAGTCCGGCGTAGCGCGCGCAGTGGATGCTTTGAGTTTAACCATCGACAAAGGACAAACTTTTGCATTGGTCGGTGAGTCTGGCTGTGGCAAGTCCATGACCACCATGGCCTTGTTACGGTTGCTGCCTGACAACGCTGTTATACGTTCTGGACAGGTTCAATTGGACGATGTAGATATCTATGACTTGACTGAATACCAAATGCGTTCTGTCCGGGGTCGACGCATAGCCATCATTTTTCAGGAACCATCGACCAGTCTGAATCCTGTTATGACTGTGGGCCAACAGATTTTGGAGGTTATTCACCGTCATACATCGCTTCGCGGTGAACTCGCCAAAGCACGTGGAGTGGAGTGGCTAACCCTGGTGGGTTTACCCGAGCCAGAGCGCCGATTTGAAAGTTATCCTTTCGAAATGTCGGGCGGACAATTGCAGCGAGTGATGATCGCCATCGCGCTGGCTGCCGAACCTGATTTGCTGATTGCTGATGAGCCTACAACGGCCCTGGATGTGACCATTCAGGCGCAAATATTGACTTTGCTGCGAAATCTCCAACGAGATCGTGGTATGGCGATGTTGCTAATTACCCATGATTTGGCTGTAGTGAGTGACATGGCTGATCATGTGGCACTGATGTATGCCGGTCAAATTGTGGAGATGGCCAGTGCTGCTGACTTTTTCAAGCGTCCAAATCATCCTTATGCCAAATTACTCCTGAAAGCCCTGCCGGGCCAGCAATCTCGCGGCGCAAGCTTGGCCGCCATTGCAGGGACGGTCCCAGCGTTGGCCCAGTTGTTTTCGGGCTGTCGGTTTGCGCCACGTTGTCCTTCTAAGCAAGCCGCTTGTTTGCAACAACCTCCTGACTTGGAAAATGTTGCTCCCAACCATGGGGTGCGCTGCATGCGTGTGCGCGAGGAAGACTTTACGCGCGAAATTGCGGTAGTTCAAGTGTTTAAACAAGAAGTACAGGTCGCTTTGAAAGTGGCGTCTGCACCCATTTTGTCAGTAAACAACTTGGATGTCGCCTACAACATAGGTGGTTCCTTTTGGGGCGCTGCTCGGTTTTTCGAAGCGGTGCATCAGGTTTCATTTGATATTGCCCATGGGCAAACGCTTGCTTTAGTTGGTGAGTCAGGATGCGGCAAAACAACCATTGGCAAAGCTTTGCTGCAATTGTTGGGGCCTAAAGCAAGAGTCAGTGGTCAAGCCAAATTGAACGGCCAAAACTTGTTTGAATTGGATTCCAGCCAACTACAAGCGTCTCGCCAAAAGTTGCAAATTATTTTTCAGAATCCGTTTGGCTCCCTCAATCCGCGCATGCGGGTGAAAGAAATTTTGGAGGAGGGCATGTTGAGCCTTCATCCTGAATGGTCATCAGATCAACGGCAAACTGACTTGTGTTTACTTTTGGAACAAGTAGGTTTACGTCCCGATGCATTAGATCGTTATCCCCATGAGTTTTCAGGGGGGCAGCGTCAACGCATAGCGATTGCCCGCGCATTGGCCGTTAAGCCCTCGTTGATCGTCTGTGATGAACCTACTTCCGCGCTGGATGTTTCTGTGCAGGCACAAATACTTAATTTGCTAAAAGAATTGCAACAAGAACTTTCTGTGAGTTATTTATTTATTACACATAATATAGGTGTAGTTGATTACTTAGCAGACAAAGTTGCTGTGATGCATGCTGGACGCATTGTGGAGTTCGGAGAAACTGACAAAGTCTTGCATTCACCGGAGCACCCTTATACGCAAACGCTTTTATCTGCCGTACCGAAGTTAAAAACAACATTTATTTAGATGGATGCATTCAGCGCGTCTGATCAGCCGAGATTTTTTTGTTTTAAAGATCCATTTTCAGGGGTGCAGAGGAGGTAAATCCTTTTCATATCAAGCATTTATAGATTACAATGCGAGCTTCACGACCAAACGGGCGGGTTTTCACCGCCCGTTTTTTTTGGTCGATACATTGTTGAAACCTTCAGAAAAGACCCAATTCGCGTGGCTTTGCAGCAGATTGTTGAAGAAACCGTAACAGGATTAGGCTATGACCTGGTCGAGATAGAGCGCTCGGCGGGCGGCCTTTTGCGGATCACGATCGACTGGCCTTGGCAAGAGGGTTTAGAGCCTTCCATTACGGTGGAAGACTGTGAAAAAGTAAATCGACAGTTGCAGTTTTCTCTTGAGGTGGATGGCGTCGAATACAACCGGTTAGAGATCTCATCTCCCGGAATTGATCGACCTTTGCGCAACGACACTGATTTCAAGCGTTTTGTCGGGCATTTGATCGACATCACACTCAAGGCCCCCATGGGAGAGTCCGCGGCAGGCCTGGTGAACGCCAGTCGCAAAAAGTTTCGAGGTATTTTGGAATATTTGGAAGGGACTTCAGAGCGTGAGGTTCAGTCTGACAAGCCAGTGCAATGGCAAGTTGTGTGGAGTGATGCGCCTGAAGTTAAACCGGGGCAGCGCGTGAGCAAAAAACGTGTGTTGCCGCCATTGCGGGCTTTGGGTTTTACGCGTGACGAATTACGTGAGGCCCGTTTGGCGCCGGTTGTT